>Ga0182010_10000637_pt1 | contig 19832 bp, 21 predicted proteins | sample 611E1MmetaG_FD_120488 | JGI IMG/M metagenome (GOLD analysis project Ga0182010, IMG submission 120488) | Permafrost microbial communities from Stordalen Mire, Sweden - 611E1M metaG | ecosystem: Environmental > Terrestrial > Soil > Wetlands > Permafrost | place: Sweden: Stordalen | collected...
CCGCGCACCACTTGCTAAACGATTTCAACTCTTTAATTGACGGCAGACGTAAAAATATTCTGAAATACCTGGCCGGAATCAAAAAGGAAGAAACAGTGAAGAAAAATATCGCAAAGCTGATTACGCAATTAACAAACAAAGAGAAAAATGTCCGGATACCCTGGACAGATTACAAATAAACACGTGTAAACGACAGGGTTTTCCACTAATACGCTAGGATACCCGTATATCCAGATAAACGTCCCCGCCGTTCTTGCCCAAACCACGCAGCCGGATGCTGTTACCAGTGTGAATATCTGCCGGTATATGCACAGCCAATTTCTTTTTACCGTGCCCGGTTTTCACCGTCACGGTCTTCTCTCCGCCCTTGGCAGCTTCATCGGCGGACAGTTTAAAATTTTGATGCAGATCGATTCCCGGCTTCTGTACTTTCACACCGAAGAGCATCCTCAACGTAAATCTGGTGAACCAATTCACCATTTTAATTTCTAATTTTTCGAAGAATCCCAGTTTTCTGTCGGGGATGGAGGAAGCGAAATACTCAGGCGGGATACTGTTTGTATTCCCGTTTAACCTTTCATTTACGTTCCCGTTAATAGGCTCTTCTGTTTTCTGCTCGACAGTCCCAGTTCCGTTCCCATAGCGGTAGACGGTTTGGCGCGTGCCGCGTGGAGTTGAGTAGAATTGAAAAACAACGCCGTTGCCGCTGAAAAACGTCCGGTTGAGGAAATCCTGATCGAATCTGAGACCCAGCTGGGCGAACATGCGGTTAAGGTCTTCAATGGTCGCCGGGTCGGAGAAAGCGCTGCGGAAAATATCGGACTGAGTGTAATTTACACCCGGATAATCTGTGCCGGCATAGCCGCTTTTTTTGGCAAAGTCATATTGCCGACGCTTCTCGGCATCACCCAGGATGCTGTAGGCTTCATTGATCTCTTTGAACTTCTCTTCAGCCTGCTTTTCATTGCCCGGGTTTTTATCGGGGTGGTATTTGAAAGCGAGTTTGCGGAAAGCGTTCTTTATATCATCAAGACTGGCATTTTCATCAACGCCAAGGATCCGGTAATAGTCTTTCACTCTACTAATTATAGCATGCAGGCCGATTTGAAAGCAGGCGGGGTAATCGTTAACGTTTAATCTTCTATACAGAAGCCGTCCAAAAATGACCATTTGTAATTATTTATGTGGTTTCCTCCCGCGCTTCTTTTTGGAAATTGGTAGAAGTGTGGGACCAATGGCGATCAGGTCGTACATTTACTTCGAATGGCAACACAAAGTATCTCCGGTTGCGACCAGCGAGGAATGACAGAAAATTTCGGACAACCTCGATCACTCTTCAGCCGGTTTAACCGGTTTCAGGCTCCCCATCTGCTTCATCTGCTCTTTAAGTTCATCCAGCCAGTTGGCAGAACGTACCTCCCGCTCCAGCAGATATTTGAGGTAGCTGCGGGTAATATCTTCTAACTCGCGTGATAACGCGGAATTTATCTTTAACCGTCCCACTGCGCCGTAATCATTCCGCTGGATGAACCGTAGCACTTTGAGCGCATCCACGGAGATCGGGCGGGCAAACGGTTGGTTCGCCCCGCAGGCTGGGCATAAAGTACCGCCGATGCGCGCGCAAAACGAATTAGTGACCGGTTCCAGTATTTTGTGGCAGGTTACACACTCCTGCAACTGCGGACGGTATCCTGCTTCGTTCAGCAGGTGAATCTCGAAATAGCGTAATAAAAGCTCCCGGTTGTTGGTCTGGCAAAGATTTTGCAGCGTATCCAGCAGCAAATGGAAAAGGTTTTCGTCCACGACACGTTCGGCGGTAAACTGATTGACCAGTTCGATTGCATAAAGCCCGTACGAAGTCAGCCACAAATCAGTTTTTAGAGGCGTAAAACCGTTGATCGTCTGACTGCCGGTGATCGTGTCCAGATTGTGCCCCTGCGCCAGCGTCACCTGACTGTAGGTTAAAAGCTCCAAATGCCCGGACAACTTGCTTTTCGGACGGCGCACACCTTTGGCCACACCCTGAATTTTCCCCAAACCGGGAGTATACATAGTCAGGATCCTGTCGGCCTCACCAAGTTTAGTCTTTTTAATAATAATCGCTGCGGTCTGATATTCTCTCGAACGTGGCATTATTTAACCTGTTTTCTCCGCGACAAATATCATTTCCGGCGAGTCTTCGCGGAAAGCGGATTTATCAAAATCACCGTAAAATTCCATGACCTTAAACCCGCAGAGACTCAATAAATGTTCGACCTCATACCGGTAAAAATAGCGCATAGGTAATGCATGCACCAGCCTTTCCTTTTTGCCGTCCGGATGCTGTACGTAATAGATGAGCTCAATCTCATTATACTGCTCATCGTGATGAAACGCCGCTGTGCGGCTGGTGCGTTTCACCACTCTGCCGTCCGGCAATGTCATGGGAGGTTCTACATCCATTTCCATCATGAACTGCGGATCGATCAGGCGCGGCAGGTTCGTGTGATGCACATCGAATACCAGTTTCCCTTTCGCAAGCAAGTGAGCGTGAATACAATTCAGGCAGGCCTTCTGCTGTTCAACCGTGATCAGGTGCTGAAAAGGGCGGAAAGGAATTGTCGCCAGCGCGTACTTTTCGCCGGTGTTGAAATTTGTCATATCGCCTTGAACTAAATTTATCTTTTCCGCAATTTCCGGAGGCAATTTAGCCGATTTTTCCCGGCATTTTTTGAGCATATACGCTGACAGGTCAAGTCCGGTAATTTCACAACCGGCTAGTGCCGTCGGAATGAGCACCCGGCCGGTGCCGCAGCCTAGCTCGATCGTTTTGCCGCCGGCCTGTTTTGCGTAATCGACAAAGAACCGGACATCCCTCGGCGTGCGGGAATCATATATTGCATCGTATAGGTCTGAGATAAATTCCAGGTCTTCGTAACCGCTGCCGGACATCAATTCCCCTTAATGTGTGTCTGTGTTGCTGGAATTCTAGCGACTAAAAGGGAAGATGTCAAGAAAGACAAGCGTTTTAAAAGTGCGCGCTTGCGGCGATTCCCCCGTTCGAAAAAGGGGGATTAATGGGTATTTTCTTTATTCTCGTTAAACTTGGCATATTGGCCGTTATTTAAATAACAGCGGCAGACCGTCCGGTTTGCGGTAGCCGCGTTTGAGCAGGATATCCCGTTCTTTCATCAGGCACGCGCGGTTATGCGCGACAGCCTTATCGAATTCCCCGGCTTGCCAGGCATACATACAAAGCAGGCCTTTATCGTTGAAAGGGTCGCCGTGGGCGGGGATGCGTAATTCCCGCACCGCGTTGTATTTGGATTCGAACTTTTCGGCCTGAAGTTCGCACTCGAAATTAATTGCTCTGCCGAGCTGGCAGGTTAAAACGCTCTTTTCAAAGGAAAGATTGAAGGCATAAAAAGGCTTTTCCAGTTTATCGATCATGCTGGAAACCCTATCGTTCAATTCGCCGATTTCTTCTTTTTTCTCCACGTATAAAATCTGCAGGTGTTCGCTGTCAATCAGCCCGAAGATCACCTGCTGGATGCCCTCGTATTCGCGCCAATCGCCGGTATTACGGTAGCGGCCGTTGAAATCGCCGATTGTTTCGATATCGATGATAGTGCCTTTAAAATCCGATACTATTTCTTCCCTGATTTCCTTTATCAAATCCCGCTCCTTTGATTACACCACCTGTTTATATTATACGGGGAATACCATGTGCTCTTCTCGAAAAATCTGGCTGACGGATTGATTACCATTAATGCTGTTAATGACCTTCGCTAACAAGGGCGCGATGGAGAGTACTCTCACCTTGCCGCTTGCCAGTTTTTCTTGCGAGACCGGAACGGTATTCGTAACAACCAACTCCTTAATTCGGGAAGAACATAACAATTCCATCGCGGCGCCGACCAGAATAGGGTGGGTTATCGCCAGATATACGTCTTTAGCTCCGGCCTTGAAGAGCGTTTCTACTTCTCTGATAATGCTTCCACCGGAAATAACATCATCAATAACGATGGCATTCTTTCCCTCGATGTTACCGACAACATCGTAAAACTCTAACTCTTTTCCACCGATTCCTTTTCTCCGCTTGGTCATCACAACCATCGGCATTTGCAAAATGTCGGTATATTTCTCGGCCATTTTTACCCTGCCGGCATCGGGAGAAACAATCACGGCATCCTGAAATTCCTTTTTCTTAAAATAATCTGCCAGAATCGGCACTGCGGTCAGATGGTCCATCGGGATACTGAAAAAGCCCTGAATTTGTGGAGAGTGAAGGTCGACAGCCACGACCCGATCAACACCTACCGTGGTAAGTATATCCGCCACCATTTTAGCCGTTACCGGTTCACGCCCGGTCGATTTATGGTCCTGACGGGCGTATCCAAAATAGGGCACGATGGCAGTGATCTGGCGTGCTGAAGCGCGGCGGCAAGCGTCTATCATGATCAAAAGTTCCATCACGTTTTCGTTGACGGGCAGACAGGTCGGCTGAATGATAAAAACGTCTTTTCCGCGCACACTTTCTTCGATCTGAACGTGGGTCTCAGAATCTGCGAAGGTGTTAATCCGGATATCGCATAAAGGCACACCTAAATTGGCGGCGATCTCCTTTGCCAGTCCGGGATTAGCTCTGCCCGAAATCAGCCTGAGTTCATTGGAACAAGAGACTTGTCCAGCCATGTGAGCCTCCCGGAATAATTAATCAGTCTCTAGGGATTATAATACCTGTCGGCCTTCGAGGGCTCTGGTTAGTGTGGTATCATCGGCGTATTCCAGTTCAGTACCGAATGGCAACCCGCGTGCAAGGCGCGTAATTCTGATACCGAGCGGTGAAAGCAGTTGATTCAGGTAATTAGCGGTTTGCTCGCCTTCGAGGTTGGTATTAGTGGCTAGGATCAACTCTTTCACCACGCCGTCTTGCAACCGCAGCGCCAGTTCCTTGATCCTGACATCATTGGTGCCGATTCCTTCTGTGGGTGATATCGCGCCGTGCAGAACATGATAAAGACCGTGGTAAACGTTGGTATGCTCGATGGCCAGTATATCCTGCGGCTGCTCCACGACGCAAACCTGCGTGCGGTTGCGCTGGTCGTTGCGACAGATCACGCAGGGATCGGCATCCGTAACATTAAAACAGGTAGAGCATAATTTTATCTTCTGTTTGATAGATAAAATCGACTCTGCCAGCTGGATTGCTTGTTCCTGCGGCGCGCGCATTAGGTAATAAGCCAGGCGCTGGGCGCTCTTGGGGCCAATGCCGGGCAATTTGTTCAATTCCTGGATCAGGCGGTTGATTGCGTCGGCGCCCACGGTGGCGGGAACTTGACTCAATGGAGTTCTCCTTAGAAAAGACCGGGAATCTTTAATCCGCCGGTGACTTCTTTCAATTGTTCGGCCGCGGCTTTCTGCGCTTTTTCCTGGGCGTCATTAACGGCTTTGATAATTAAGTCTTCTAACTTCTTGACGTTCTTGGGGTCGACAATCTCGGGTGCAAGCTTTACCGACATGATTCGCTGTTCCCCGTTGACCACGACGGTGACGGAGCCCTTGCCGGCTTCACCTTCGATCTGCATTTTTTTCAGTTCTTTTTGCGCTTTGTCTAATTTGGATTTTAATGCCTGGGCCTGTCTGATCTGTTCGAAATTCATGGTTCCTCCACTTCAATTTGCGCGCCTAGTTGTTTTAGCGCGTCTTTCATCGGATTATTATTGTTCTCCAGGACGCACTGCACGCGGCAGGTATGCCCCAGAAAATTACTGAATATTTTTTCCACCACGCGGTGATTTTCTATTTCCTCCAGTTTTTCCTTGATAAAGGAATGCCTGAAGGACAAAGTAAGGGTATCGCTCTCAAATGCCACCGGTCTGACACCGGCACTGCGTAATATGGCCAGAGCCGGGCTGCGCTTGGTATCTGCCGGAGCCTGGTCTATAACCGTTCTCCATTCCGTGCGCAGTCTTTCTGTAATATTGCCGGCCGCCAGCGGCGAATGTTGTTTATCCGCGACTATTGCTGCCGGGGGCGGTTCAACTTTCACCTCGGACTTTTTGGCTTCCGAAGCTATGGATTGAGCAGAAGGCTGCACTGACACAGTCCCCGCTTTCGGTTGCGCGGGATGGTGCGCTGTCTGATGTACCGTTGCAGACGGCGCAGGTGTGAACTGCGGAACAGCCTGCGGTTGGTATTCTGCCTGGCGGACAGGTCTGGGAGCGTCTTCGTCCGTTTTCATGGTGCTGTCAACGATCGCTAACTCCAAAGGCAATGTTGAGTGGTTTTCACTATCGATTTCTACCTGGCTGAAGAGTTTTAAAGCTCGTAACACCTTTGGCAAAGCCGCTTTTTCTGCCAATTGCTTCAGTTCGTTTAAATCTTCGCCGGTCATATCCACCGAGCTTTCGGAGCCGGTTTTCACCAACAAAAGCGACCGCAGGTACTCTATCAGTTCGCGTTTGAAATTCTTCAGATCCAGCCCGTCGTTGTTGACGCTGTTGATGGTAGCCACGGCTGCCGAAACATTATCCTCGACGATATATTTGATCAACTCCCGCACGCGGGCGTCTCCTGTAATGCCTAGCAGGTCCTGCACCTGTTGAAAACTGATATCGGAGCCGTAATAAATCGATAACTGTTCCAGCACATTCCAGGCATCACGCATACTACCGGTAGCACTGCGGGCGATCAGCCGCAAGGACTCCTGGGTAATGGTCAGGTTCTCTTCTTTACAGACATGCGTCATGCGCTTCATGATCGCCGTCTGGGAAATCCGGTGAAAATCAAAACGCTGGCAACGCGACATGATGGTGGGTAAAATCTTGTGTACTTCTGTCGTTGCCAGGATAAAAATAACGTGGGGCGGCGGTTCTTCCAGCGTTTTCAATAAAGCATTGGAAGCGCTGCCGCTCAACATATGGAATTCATCTATTATGTAAACTTTATAGCGGGCTTGATTCGGCGCATAATTAACCTTTTCCCGCAGGCTTCTGATATCGTCCACGCCGGTGTTACTGGCGGCATCGATTTCGATGACGTCCATCGCCCGGCCTTCGGTGATGGCTTTGCACATTTCACAGGTATTGCACGGCTCACCTTTGCCGCCGGTAGTCAAACAATTCACGGCTTTGGCCAGAATACGGCCGGTGCTGGTTTTACCGGTGCCGCGCGGCCCGCAGAAAAGATAGGCATGCGATATCCTGCCGCTGTTCAGGGCATTAAGCAAAGTCTGCGTGACAGATTCCTGCCCGACGACATCGCTGAGTGTTTGGGAACGCCATTTACGATAAAATACTTGAGACATTTTACTATGGTATATTATACTCTATCCTGTAAGGTTTCCCAAAAGAATATTTTGGGATTTAATCTAGTTGACATGAATCCGCGTACATCTTATGCTGACTATTGATTTATCCGCCAGGAGGACCGATTGTGGATGACCAGAATGAATTGGAGAAAACACTCGGTGTGTCTTTCCAGCACCCCGAATTGCTGACGCAGGCCTTGACCCATAGTTCCTACGCTAACGAAAACCCCGGTAGTGCGCCCTCTTCCAACGAGCGGCTGGAGTATTTGGGCGACGCGATTTTAGGATTGATCGTTGCCGAAAACCTTTTTCGCGATTTCCCTGGTATGACCGAAGGCGAAATGACCCGGTTCCGTTCTATCCTGGTCAAACAGGAAACGCTGGCGCGCGTGGCGGAATCGATTAACCTGGGAAACTATTTGTATCTGGGAAAGGGGGAAGAGGCTAGCGGCGGCAAAGACAAACCGGCTAATCTGGCGCGGGCGCTGGAAGCATTGATCGCCGCGGTTTATCTCGACCACGGCTCCTTGGTTACCGAGCAGCTGGTGCTGGAAATACTGGATACCGAAATGATGAAAACCCTGTATCAGGGCGCGGTCATCGATTACAAATCGCAACTGCAGGAGCTGCTGCAAGCCAAAGCACAGCAAACTCCCGTCTATAATCTGATCGAGACCCATGGACCGGACCACAATAAAAACTTCACCGTCGAAGCTCGCATGGGAACCGAAGTGCTGGCCACCGGCATCGGCAGGAGTAAAAAGAAGGCTGAAACCGAAGCTGCCCGCATTGCGCTGGAAAAACTGAAGTAGCCTCTTTACAGAATCGCGATACTTTGGTAAACTTCTATTAAATTAAGTATTCACTGACTAATCTATCTGATCGAGGTGTGATATGGGTAACAGAGATATGGGCCACAAAGAGAAGAAAAAAGGGAAGGACTCAAAAAAGACAATCTCCAGCAGCAACCTGGAAGCGCTTCCCCCGGTCGAGGTGATCCGCCGCGGAAAGAAAGATAAGTTCGAAGAATAACAACTTGAAATTCGAAATACCGATATCGAAGCACGAAACAATTACCAAAATACTAAAGTAAAAAGTTCAAAACTATTGAAATTTGCTTAGGATTTTCTGTTTATGAGTGATTCCGCGGCTATCTACGCGGTAGCGCGGGGACGCGTGCAGGGCGTCTACTACCGTGCTTTCACTGCCAGGACCGCGGCTTCTCTCGGCTTGACCGGTTCTGTCTGCAATCTGCCTGACAATTCCGTGGAAATTATCGCCGAAGGTGAACTAAAACAGCTGGAAAAGCTGATTGAGCAGCTGAAGAAAGGTCCTCCCGGCGCCCGCGTGGATGACCTGGATACATCCTGGTTCGAATATACTGGACGGTATAATGATTTTTCCGTGACAGGATAGACGATACTAGATTTATTTGGGATTTTGGCATTTGGATATTGGAATTTATTTTCAGCCCTACTTCATTCTAATCCCGTAATACGTATCGCCCTGCAGTATGCGCGCCAGATATTCAGGGGAAGTTTTAGCGCCGTCCGGCCCACGCCGCCGTTTCAACTCATTACCTAACTCCACCAATGTCATCGGTTTATTGCCGTTTGATAGGAAAATACGGAAAATAGTCTCCTGAAAAGGTAACCGCGGAGCGATGTAATCATCAACTTTAGAACAGCAACCCTGGATTGCCTTTAAAATTTCCGCAGGATTGACTTCCTCGGTATCCGCCTTGAGTTTCTTGCGACATTTGGGACACAACGCGCTCTTTGTCAGGACGTTAAAACTACGCCGGTGGGTTTTCAGCCAATTCAGGTCAATAATCCATTGCGGGTCGGACGGGGTGGTTACTTGCTTGTTCATACCAGCGCCCCCCTTAATTATCTCAAATGGTGTCTAATCCTGATTCGGCCATTCTGATCAGCTGGAGGTAGTCTGCCCTGATGCCCAGCGTCTCTGAGACCTCGCGGTCCACCTGGAACGGGTCGCCGATAAAGATCTTACCGACGCCTTCAGCCTCGCCTTCGGTCGGGTCTTCATCGTATTCGAGTTTCTGGCTGGCTTCGATAATCCCCATGTCGAACGGCAATGTGAAATAAAGATCGGCGATTACTTTATCGATACCCAGCTCGTATAGTGCTTCCCAGCCGCCCTCGGTTTCCTGGTATTTTTTCGTGGGTAATAACGACATCAGGTTAGGAATACTTAGATTCCCTTTTCCTTTGGCGACTTTCAACGGAGTGACGCTGATCAAATAATCGCTGGAAAGAATAACATTTGGAATCCAGAATGCCGGTACAGCCAGCGGTTTAGGCAAAGGATTATCTACTTCCACCCAGATGCAATCTTTCACATCCAGCATTAATACCCGCGGGAAATTATAGCCAAGCTTCTGATATATCGGCGCGACAGGTTCGCCGCTGTGCGTCCCTTCCAGCACCACAATATCGGCATCGCTGACCTTTCTGATCCCTTCGATGATAGATGTCAATAATTTGCGGCTGGTCGTGACCGGATAAGGCGCAGAATAAGCCGCATCGGGCTTGATCAGCACACGGCGCGCTACCGAAACCGCTGGCGGCGGTTCAAAGACAAATTTATCAGCCTCAAATATCAAGATTTCATATCCCCCAAGTTAATTATAACCTATTACAGAGCGGGTTTGAGGACAATAATCGTAGTTTCAGCGGGTAATTTTCCCGCTTTGAATTCTATTTCACTGGAATCCATTTTGATAACATTTTTCTTTCCCTTGAGGAAATCATCCACGGTAGCCACAGGAAAATCGCAGCGGTCATCCCGGTAATGCATCGGAATGACTATTTTCGCTTTAAGTTTATTAGCAATGTCCCAGGCAGTCGCCGCGTCAATAGCCCACAAACCACCCACCGGCGTCAGCAGAACATCTACTTTCCCCAACTGCGCGATTTGCTCGTCGCTGAGCATATGGCCGAGGTCGCCGCAATGACAGAAATGGATACCGTCAACCTCCATCGTAAAAACGATGTTCTTACCGCGCTTTTGACCTTGCACCTCGTCGTGAAAAGCAGATATGCCGTTAAATTTGATCCCCTTTACCTCAACCGGTTTTGCTTCCCTGATGATCTGCGGACTACCCTCAATATTGACAATATAGCTGTGGTCGTTGTGGGCGTGACTGATGGTCACGATGTCCGCTGGACCTTTATATTCCGCGGCTTTGATCGGCCCGCCGGTTTTATACGGGTCAATGATTATTTTAATGCCTTTATCTGTGGTCAGCAGGAAAGAGGCCACTCCCAACCATTTAACTTTCATTAGCAATGTCTCCTGTGTTATTTAAGGAAAGGACAAGGTTCACCAGCGTCCGGGTCGGCACACCGGTCGCCCCTTTAACGTAATAGCCTTTCGGTTTGTCCAGCAGCGCGGTACCGGCAATGTCAAGGTGTACCCACGGTGTCTTCTCTGCGAATTCACCCACAAACAAAGCCGCGGTGATCGCCCCGGCTTTTCTGCCGCCGGTGTTTTTCAGGTCGGCTACGTCGCTCTTGTTCTGTTCTTTGTATTCATCGAACATTGGCAGCTGCCACATTTTATCGCCGGCCGAATTAGCCGCCGCAATCACCTTGTCGACCAATGCCTGGTTATTGGTAAAAGCGCCGGTGGTGACATCTCCCAACGCCACAACACACGCGCCGGTCAATGTCGCGATATCGATAATTTGCTTCGCGCCCTGTTTGTTGGCATAACCCAGCGCATCTGCCAGGGTCAAACGGCCCTCGGCGTCGGTGTTTTCAACCTCGATTGTCTTACCGTTCATCGCGGTCAGGATATCCGCCGGTTTCACCGCTGTCCCGCTGGGCATATTCTCGGTCGCCGCCACGATCGCCATCACGTTTACTTTCGGCCTAAATTGGGCAATCGCACTGATCGCCGCGATCACGGATGCTCCGCCGGCCATATCGCTCTTCATGTCGCCCATATCCGCCGACGGTTTTAGCGAAATCCCACCGGAGTCAAAGGTCAGGCCCTTGCCCACCAGCGCGATATCGATCGTTTTAGCGTTTTTGCCCTGGTATTTTAAAACAATGAATTTGGGTGGCTGCGCACTGCCCTGGGCCACACCCAGGAAAGCGCCCATCCCCAGCTTTTGAATCTGTTCCCGCTCGAAAACATCAACCGTCAGATTATATTTCTTAGCGATTTTTTTGGCTTCTGCCGCCATGATCGCCGGTGTCATGAAATTACCCGGTTCATTGACCATGTCGCGCGCCAGGTTTGCGGCTTCGGCCAGGATTGTACCGGTATTAACGCCGTGTTCAATTGCTGTTTTGTTTTTATTATTGCGATCGGTGATCATCAATTGCTCAATTTCACCCTGCTCCGATTTTTTAGACAGATGCCGGGTGAAAGTGTACAAACCGAGCAGAGCTCCTTCCGCGATCGCCTGTGCCGAAGTCTGCGCGGTGATGCCGTTAACTCCAACACCTGATAAAGTGACATCGATTTGTTTGGCGCCTTTTTTCCGTAACGCTCGGCAGGCATCGGCGGTAATAATACGGATTTTATCTTCTGTCAGATCTTCTTTCTTCCCAAGGCCAATGACCGTAACTCTGTCCGATGGTATTTTCCCCAGGCTGTGAATAACGGTGATTTCACTTTGTTTCCCTTTGATTTCACCCTGTTTGAGCAGTTTGGCGATCTCACCGTTCAGTGACTTATCTAAATTGGCTATATCACCGGCCGTTTTTTTCTCATCTTCAAAAATGCCGAGCAGGATTGCATCAGCTTTCGTTGTGCCGATATCGCCAATCCTAACTTTTATCTTCACTGTAAGCCTCCCGCACCTGATGGATAACCATTTGGCTGGCCACCTGGTTCATGTGCATTCCGGTACTGTGACATAGTTCTCGGTTTTGCCTGTTTGCAACTCTTGCATAGGGAGGGTATTTGGTAAAACACGGTAATAATAAAAAGTTACCCGTTCCCCACCCTGTCCTGCGCTATAATCCGCCCGAACAATCCTGCAAACCATAACACTCAGAAACCGGTTGGTCAGGTTCCAATTTATAACTATTATAGCATCTTTTTTTGCTGTTTTTAGGTAATATTTGTCTAAATTATGTAAATAAATAATATTATATGTAAACTAAAAAAGTAGGGAATTACACGTAGAAACAGACTAATATTTAATCCTTGACAATAAATAAAACTGTAAGCTGAGAGTTGATATCAATCCTCGGAGTAAAAAGCCAGGCTCGCGGCGCGTAAGCCTGATCGTGGGTGATATCCACCCAATTGCGGTAGGATTTGCCGTCGTAGATAATGTTCAGCGGCATGATACCAATAGCATACCGCTTGATTTTGGGATTTAAGCTACGCGGCTTTCTCCAATATCACTCTGGCATCAACCGCTACTGCTCCGTCCTTATATGCGAAAATGGGATTCAGGTCGAGTTCTTTGATCTCCGGCGTCTTCTCCACGAATTCGGAGACTTTGAGCAAGATATTTTCCAGGTTTACGATGTCTACCGGTTCGGAGCCGCGGTATCCCTGCAGCAATGGAAAACCCTTGATCTCGTGGACCATTTCTGCGGCATCTCTTTTCTCCAACGGCACGATACGGAAAGCAACATCTTTCAAAATCTCGACGAATATACCACCCAAACCGAACATCAACACGGGTCCGAATTGCGCGTCTTTGGACATACCGATGATCACCTCGACGCCGGGTTTAGCCATGGTCTGAACCGAAACACCTTCGATTTTAGCCTGCGGGAAGGCTTTTGTGATGGCTTTCATGATGTCATCATAGGCCTTGCCAACCTGCGTGGCAGTCTTCAATCCCAATTTCACACCGCCGGCATCCGTCTTGTGGATGACATCAGCAGAGGCAATTTTCAAAGCGACAGGGAAACCCAGCTTCTGGCTGATCTCGATTGCCTGTTCCCGGGAAACCGCCAGTTTTGTTTCAACAACACTAACGCCCGCTGTTTTTAATAATTCTTTAGCTTCAATCTCGGTCAGCAGCGTTCTGCCCTCCGCCCTGGCCTGTTCAATTATCTTGTTTTCCATCTGTGACCTCCAATCGTGATTCCCACGGTAACTAAATCGTAGCACAAACCCACCGCCGCGTTAAATCCGCGTGAATTCCAGATACAGTATTTTTTCCGTACCGGCGGTGACCTTAAAGCGTTCGTCGATCCGGTACCCGGTAACCCAGACAATACTCTCCCCTGATACGACAAGCGGGATGCGGTCGCGCCAGTCACGCGGGATTTTGGCATCGAGCATAAATTGCCCGATCTTCTTCATCTCCGGCATACCCAGCGGCTGAAAACGGTCGCCGTGCTTGCGAGTACGCAATGTCAAGGCACCCACGATTTTAGCGCGATCAAAATGCGCCAGGAAATTATTGTTGCCACCGGTCGGCGACCCGGGTTTGATAACAGCAGCTTTAATCTGCCAGCCGGGAATATTTGTAGTACCGGGGGTTTTGATTGAATACTCTCCTTCCAACACCGGAAAAGGGATCAGCGCGGCATTGTCTTTGCCCAGTGTGTAACGGTCGTAATCGACGGTAAAAATTAACCCGTAGGGCAGGTGGATCTGTTTACCCGCCGGTTTCTCCAGCGCCGTTACCAATTCCTCGATGTGCCGCGCTTCGATATCCTTGAGATTACCCGCCGCGTTTTCTATTGCTAGCCGCAATATGTAGCGCCGCATGCTGATAGGCTGTTTAAGCAAAGATTTTTTATCCAGCAGGATATTTTCCAATTGCCGTACCGCCAATTTCTGATATAAATGAGCGGCGTTTTTTTCCAGATAATCAATATCATCGCCGGCGATTTGCGCCGTGCGCTGTAAAGCTTCTTTGACCTGGGGGTTGTAACTCTGTAATAACGGCAGCAATTCCAACCTGACCCTGTTACGCAACGGTTCCAGTGAAAGGTTGGTGGAATCCTGGCGCGGCTGCAATTTGTGTTCAATGCAATAGGCGGCAGTGTCGTCACGCCGCACCGCCATCAGCGGACGGACGACCGTTAATTCCCGCGCAGGGGATTGCTTTAAAGTAACCGGCTGCAAGCCGCGCAGTCCCCGCGTGCCGGTGCCCCTGACCAGGTGCAACAGAATTGTCTCCACATGGTCATCCAGTGTATGCCCGACAGCCACACGATTGGTACCTATTGCCGCTGCCGTCTCTGCCAGGAAATCGTATCTGACTTCGCGGGCGGCTTCTTCGAGCGAAACAGCGTGGGCTTTCTGATAAGCGCGGACATTACCCTTTTTCACCGTGCAGGGAATGCCGAGTTGCTTGGCCAGCGCGGACACGTATTCCGCGTCGCCGGTTGATTCTTTACCCCGCAGCTGGTGATCAAGGTGAGCCGCGTGTAATTTAATGCCCAGTTTGCATTGCAGACCGGCCAGAATATGCAGCAGACACACGGAATCATGCCCGCCGGAGACTGCGACTAGCAAAATTTGTCCTCTGGTGACGAGACGATTTTCCCGGATAAAGTCGTAGACTCTTTGCTCTAAGGGCGTTATATTGACCGGTTTTCTGGCCATATGCTTAACATTCACCTGATAACCGGCAGCGCCTACCGGTGCGAACCCAGCAGCAACTTCGTGCGTTGAATTGCTTCCGGGTAATCCGCAAAGCCCAACGCCAGCGCTACTTGTTCGGGGCGGCCGGAACCGCTTTCATCGCAACGCAACCGCATCCCCAGCAAACAGCCGGCCGTTCTGGCCTCGATCAGCCAGATATCATCGATCAAATGCCTGATGTCATAACTGCGCGTGCCGGTGTCCCGTTCATGGTGCCAGGGCAGGGTTTCCTGCGCCAGCAAACAATCGATCGAGGTTTTCACATCTTCCTCGGTCTTGTCGGTTTTCACCGCGACCTGGTATTGCGTAAAGCGCACCTGCGATTGTAACGACGACACATTCGGACTGATCGGCGTCGCCTCCAGCACTTTCATGCCCTCCGGTAATTGCCGGTTGACGGTATCCATGAACCAGTGCGGAGAAACAACTTTGGTGATGGAAATATCCATCAATTCATTGTCGGCGGTCACCCCTACCGAAAGCGGCACCGCCAGCGAAATACGCGGGTGCGGCGAAAACCCCTCGGTATATTCCAAAGGAATCTGAGCGCGCCGTAAAGCCCGCACCCACAGACGGATAATGTCCAGGTGGGAGATAAATTTCAATTCTTCGCCGCGGTAGAATCTGACTCGTAAACGGAACATAAAAATTGCCCTCGCTTCTGCCATCATAACAACCGCGAGGCAGGGTGTCAAAGATTCGGGAAAAAACCAACTCTATCCAAGGTAGTTAAAGAATGGCGTTAAGCCCTTCTTATAGAAAAAATCCGAGGCTATCCGAAAATAACTATTGGAATAAATTAATCTGGATTCCCGATCCGGTCGACAATCCAGGGAATTTAGGACAACCTCATTAAAGAGATGGGGTGTGGTGCCAGAATTATCATCGCTCTTCTTGGAGCGACTATATTTTTAGATTCGATGAAATAGATTCATTTCTAAAAACTCTAAGTAAAAAAACTTTACTCCTGCTAGAGATTCGAATAATTTACCCCTTATGTTATAATCAAAAGGTATGAAAATACTCGGCATCGAAACCTCTTGCGATGAAACTGCCGCTTCCGTCGTGGAAGACGGCACGAATATGCTTTCCAACGAGATCGCCTCACAGGTGGAGATCCACGCCCGTTACGGCGGCATTGTACCGGAGGTCGCCTCCCGCCAGCACACCCTGAGTATCATCCCGATCATCAAAGCCGCAATGAAAAAAGCCAATGTCGAATGGCAAGACCTGGCCGCCATCGCCGTGACCAACGGCCCCGGCCTGGCCGGCTCATTACTGACCGGCGTCAACGTCGCCAAAGCTATCTGCCTGGCGCAGAACCTGCCGCTGGTCGGCGTTAACCATTTGGAAGGCCATATGTACGCCAACTGGCTGACCGGCAATACACTGGAGTTTCCGTTAATCTGTCTGATCGTTTCCGGCGGGCACAGCGATATCGTGCTGATGAAAGGCCACGGCGACTACATCCTGCTGGGACGCACCCGCGACGACGCCGCCGGTGAAGCCTTCGATAAAGCCGCCCGCCTGCTGGGTCTGGGTTACCCCGGCGGGCCGGTGATCCAGAAAGCCGCCGAAAGCGGTAAAATTAACATTCCTCTGCCCAAGTCCTGGATCAAAGGCACCAACGATTTCAGTTTCAGCGGCATTAAGTCGTCGCTTTTACGCATGGTCACCGAAGACAAAAATATCAATAAAAACGATGTCGCCGCCAGTTTTCAGGCAGCCATTGTGGATGTACTGGTGACGAAAACCATTGATGTTGCGCAGGAATATAACGCAAAACAGGTCCTGCTGGCCGGCGGCGTAGCCGCTAACAAACACCTGCGTCAGACACTGACCGAACGCTCCCCATTTCCGGTGATCATCCCGCCCTTTATCCTGTGCACGGACAACGCTGCCATGATCGCTGCCTGCGGTTATTTCCGTTTCCGGGCCGGCAAAATCAGCAGCCTCGATCTGGATGTGATTCCAAATATGAAGCTGGCATAATAATAAATTCCCAAATTATAATTAACGAAAATCAAACAATCACCAATTTCTAAATTCTTGCAAATTCAAAACCAATCTAATACTCCAAAGAATGATTATCCATTCCAGCGCAGACTGGACCCCATAAGAAACCTCTCCACAGGTCCCTCTTCAGAATTTTAAGGCTGGATTCCCGATCAGGTCGGGAATGACAATTGAAGGAAATGACCTTATCACCGCTCTATTGTCATAGCGAGGCGCGTAGCGCCGTGCCAATTTCAGAATTGAGAGTAAATTATTTTGGGAACTGATTTGATAATGTACGATGCTTGCTATTTGAATCTTGATTATTGTCAATTTGGATATTTGTATTTCGATATTCGTATTCAGAATTTCTTTATTGTTTGTTATTTTGTGCCTGGTATTTGGAATTGTTACCCCCCGATCACTCCGCATTCTTGACACCTTCCCTGTGTGCACCACTTCTTGTATAAATGCAACAATCCCTGCTGCCGTTGCGCAGAATTAACCTGTCCGTTTTTCAGCGCGAACTGCGCCCGCATGTGCCTTTCGACGGTGTTTGTTTCCACGGCCGGGTACTGACAATACAGGGCGAAGGCTTTCGTCGCCAAATCCGCCTGACCGTGTTCTTTACTCCACGCGTAAACAAACGGCAGCAGCACATTGACCGCCATGTCGTCCGCCCTGGACTGCCCGATCAACCATTTGCTCAGCCCCGGATATCCTTTCCCGAAATCATAACGGCCGGCCCAGTAGCCGTCGTCCGCAGCTTTTAACCCCTCTGCTAAAAAAGCCGCCCCCTTCTCTGTCGGGGCATCCTTGACCGGTTCCAGCATACCCGGCAAAAGCCCCATCCGCTGATACCGGTCAATCAGCACGCAAATCCCGGCCATGCGCCGCGCAGGAAAATTGGGCGGCCTTACCCGGAAAAGCTTCCAGCTGTCAAAGCTCATGATGTCGTTGCGCCGCATTTCTTCCCAGGCGCCTTCCAGTTCATTGACGTAACCATAGTCTTCAAACGGTGAATAGGTGCATTCCGGCCGCTGCGACGGCAATAAACCGGCCGTGCCTATTAATAGCGCGTCCAACCGCAGTAGCTTTTTACCGGCCTCATGTTCTGCGCGCACCAGCGATTCTAATGCCGTTAATGGCACCCTGTCCGCCAGTTCGCGGAACGGTTCCTGGTTATGGGAATATCCCAGCGCCGTCATCAACCCGCGATACAGGCACTGCCCGGCTTCTGCATCCTGTAATTCCTGCTGGAACCGGGCGGCTTTTTCGTAAAACCGCGCCGCTCCCGCCGCATCGATTATTGCGGATAGCCAATCCGTGGCGTAAGCCCCGGTCCCGGCGCAAAGCACCCGCCCGGATAAAAGAGCACCGGTTTCGTTATGCAGATACCGGTCAATCGCGACGGTTTGAATTACCGTGCCATTTTGCGCGGTGATGTCGCCCGGACAGTCATGCCGCAGCGCCACGTGTAAAATCACGCCGTTATAGGCCGGATTGAGGTGATGCCCGTGATTGCGCCAGTCGCTGGAGTTGACATGCACCTCGATATTCCCTTTAAAAGTGTGCCTGTCGATTCTGATCACCGCGTCCCGGAAATCCGAACCGGCGCCGTCGGTAGTTTTCCCGGGATACACAACCTGCAACCTGCGGCCCGATTCTGTTTTCAACGCACAGCCCGCGCTCAGCAGACCTTGCCAGGCCGCTGTCACCTGTTTTTCGTTGATGTCTTCGGGCATTTATTCAACCTCTTTTCCGACACGTTAACGTGTGCTGTTCCCGATAAATAAAGCCTGCCGAAAACGCAAGCCTTTATTTTTAATTATGTGATTGTTCCGCCAGTTCCCGGCTGAATACACGGTAAGCCGCCCGTCCGTAAAGCACAAAAAAGACTTTCTCCAGATGATTTTGCGGTGAATACGCCCGCGCCGCGGAGATCATGATCCGGGCGCACTCGGCCATGGGAAATCCACCGACGCCGGTGCCCAGCGCCGGCAAGGCAATACTGCGCACCCCGAGCTGATCCGCTTCCCGGAGCGCATTGATGGTTGCTTGCCCGACGATCACCGCGTTTGTCCGCAGATCCTGGCCCATGACCGCCGCGTGAATTATGTATTTCGCCGGTAATCTGCCGGGACTGGTCACCACTACTTCACCCACCGCAACCGGCCCCTTGCGCATGGCTTCTTCCTCGATCTCCCGACCACCGGTTTTTTTCAACGCGCCCGCCACTCCGGCTCCCATCCACAGGTGATTATTGGCGGCGTTGACCAGTACATCCGCGGCGACCTGAGTGTTATCGCCTTCAATAATTTCTATTTTCACCATCTTTCCCACTACTTTCATGTTACACGTTTCCGTGTATTTTGTCAAGCTTATGTTGAAAAGGCATCCTTGCCAATATTTTTAAGGCGCATACGGCATCAAGTCCATGATGACAGCGACTGTATTCCGGCAACTCCTAATTTATTACTGCTAATTAATCACACCGTTTGACAGTTCCCCTTAGCCGCAGGTAAAATGACCTTTATAGGTTATGGAGTTACCTTAAAGTGATACCGGAAGAACTGAAAAAACTGATCGGCGCCAGCGGCAGCCCGCAAACCTACGAAGTGGAAAAAGGCGCCATCCGCCGTTTTGCCGATGCCGTCGGCGACTTTAATCCAATTTATTCTGACGACGAATACGCGCAAAAATCGCGTTACGGCGCAATTATCGCGCCGCCGGGCTTCTTCGGCTGGCCCACAAAACAGGCGCGCGGCAGTCCGTTAGCCGTTGACATCCCGCCGGAACTGGAGTCCGCTTTTGAACAGGTCGGTTACCCCTTATCGTTAGTGCTCGACGGCGGCATGGAATACGAATTCTTTGAGCCAATCCGCGCCGGTGATACATTAACGGCGGTGACAACCGTCCGCAATCTGCGTGAGCGCAGCAGCGAGACAGG
>Ga0182010_10000640_pt1 | contig 19742 bp, 18 predicted proteins | sample 611E1MmetaG_FD_120488 | JGI IMG/M metagenome (GOLD analysis project Ga0182010, IMG submission 120488) | Permafrost microbial communities from Stordalen Mire, Sweden - 611E1M metaG | ecosystem: Environmental > Terrestrial > Soil > Wetlands > Permafrost | place: Sweden: Stordalen | collected...
GATTAAAGATGAAAACCTGGTGCGGATTGAAACTACCGACCGGACTTCAGCCAGAGGGGCGCTATGTAAAATCGGCAGGTTCGAACAATTGAGTGAATCCCGAACCCGCATTACTTCCCCGATGGTCCGTAACGCCCAGGGCAAGCTGGAAAACTGTTCGCTGGATGAAGCACTGACCGCGGCGGCGAAAAAGTTGGCCGAACTGGGCAGCAATTGCGGCGGCCTGATGTCACCGCGAATCCCCAGTGAAACAATCGCGCAGTTCCAGAAGCTGATCATGGGCACGCAGAAAAGTAAAATAATCGATACGCTTGACGGTAAAGAATACAGATTGATTTCATCAGGTATCCGCCAGTATACCAACGGCGGCACGAATCCTGAAGTCGACCCGGAAATTGAGGGTATTTTAAAAGCAGACTGCATCCTGGTAGTCGGCGCAGATGTAGACCGTACCAATCCGGTAACCGGTAATTTGATCCGGCGAGCCGTCAGTTATAACCAGGCAAAACTGATTATGGTAGATGCTAATCAGGACATACTCCCGCTCTGGTCCGAACTCTGGTTGAAACCGGCAGCCGGCACGGAACGGGTATTGATCAACGGCCTGGCCAAAATGGTAATCAGCAATAACAAATCGCTGGCCGAATTAAAGCCGGAACTTTCCCGGGTATTAAGCCTATATGAAGCCGATAAAGTAACGGCGAAGACTTCCATAACGGAAAAAGACTTACAGGCAGCGGCGAAAATATTAAGCCAGAGTAAAAATGCTTATATCGTTTACGGAAACAAACTTACCATGCAAAACGATACCGATCTGGTGACCGCACTGCTTAACCTGACATACCTCATGCAGAACGGCAAGGGCGAACGATTAAACATGGTATTCCTTAAACCCGGTATTAACAGCCAGGGCGCATGGGATTCCGGCGCGGCGACTAAAGATATCAAAACACAACAACCGAAGGGACTTTACCTGCTGTTAAGTGACGATAACATCGATAAAGACTGGTTAGACTGGATAAAAGCCATCGATTACCTGGTAGTGCAGGCCAGTTATCGTTCGCCGGTCGTCGATATCGCGGATGTTGTCCTGCCGTCCCGTATCTGGGATGAGCGCGGCGGTTCTTATGTAACCGCAGGGAAACGATCAACAAAATCAAACCCTGTGATTCAGCGGTACGGGTTAATCCCGGATGAAGAAATTTTACAACGGGTCGCGCAAAAATTAACCGCGATGCCGAGTCGGAGTTAGAGGTGCAATAATGGCAAAGGTTAAAGTTGCTACAGCATGGCTGGACAGTTGTTCCGGCTGTCATATGTCTTTCCTGGACCTGGATGAGGCCCTGATTGGGCTGGCGGATAAGCTGGAGTTCGGGGAAAGCCCCATAACCGACATTAAGAAATTTACCCCGTGCGATGTCGGCATCCTGGAAGGCTCAATCAGCAACCACCATGATGAGGAAGTTGCCAAAGACCTGAGGGCAAATTGTAAAATCCTGATGGTATTGGGTGACTGCGCCTGTTTTGGCGGAATCAATAATATGCGCAACTTTTTTACCGATGAAGAAATAACTTCCCGGTATTACGCCACGGAAAGCACGACGCCAGGGAGCGCAACGCCGAAATCAAAGGAATTGCCGGCTTTAACCAAAGTCAGGCCGGTCAACCAGGTAGTAAAAGTCGATTGTTACGTACCGGGGTGCCCCCCCTCACCAAAGATGATACTTTATGCTTTAACCGAACTTCTCGAGGGCAGACTACCGGTCTTGCCGAGCGAGATTATGCGTTTTGATTAATTCCGAATAATCAGTACAAAGTGAGAAAATATGGGTAATAAAATTACAATCGAACCGGTCAGCCGGGTCGAAGGCCATGGAAAAGTAACCGTTTATCTTAACGACGCGGGACAGGTAGATAAAACCTATCTGCACATTACGCAAGTCAGGGGTTTTGAAAAGTTTTGCGAAGGCCGCCTGTTCAATGAAATGGGGATCATCACGCCGCGCATTTGCGGTATTTGCCCGGTCAGCCACCACCTGGCGGCAGCCAAAGCCGGCGACGCAATTCTGGGAGTGGAACTCACACCGACAGCGGTAATGCTGCGGCGGTTAATGCACTACTCGCAAATGCTGCAATCCCACGCGCTGCATTTCTTCTATCTGGCCAGCCCTGACCTGCTCTTCGGGATGGAATCAGATCCGGCAACAAGGAATATCATCGGCGTTATCGGCGCGGACCCGGAACTGGCGAAGAAGGGTGTTTTCCTGCGCTCGTTCGGACAAAAAATTATCGAATATATGGGTGAGAAAAGAGTCCACCCGAACGCGGCGATTCCGGGCGGGATGAATAAGGCCCTGTCACAAGCGGAACGCGAGCTAATAATGAGTCAGATCGACCGGGCGATTGCCGATTCCGAATTGGCAGTCAACATGGTGAAAGAATATATCAAAGAGAACAAAGCCCTGGCAGATACGTTTGCCGCTTTCGACAGCGCCTACATGGGCCTGGTTGATGCAAACAACAACGTGGAATATTATGACGGCAATCTGCGGATGAAAGACAAAAACGGAGCGGTACTGGAAGAGAAATTCGCGCCGAAAGATTACCTGAACTACATCGAGGAAAAAGTAGAAGACTGGTCTTACCTCAAATTCCCGTTCTATAAGAAAATGGGCTATCCGGCCGGAATGTACCGGGTGGGCCCGCTGGGACGTTTCAACGCGGCGGAAGGGCACAGCACACCGTTAGCCAACAACGAATTCCAGGAAGCCCGCAAGATGGGTAAAAACGGGGTTTTACGCGGGTCGTTATATTATCACCTGGCCAGAATGATCGAGATGCTAAATGCCGCCGAACAAATCAAGGCATTGATGCAGAACGACGCAATTTGCGGCAAGGATATCTGGGTGAACGGCAGTGTAACCAACGAAGAAGGCGTGGGTGTGATCGAAGCGCCGCGCGGCACGCTGATCCATCATTACAAAGTGGATAAGTCCGGCCAAATCAAACATGTCAATTTAATCGTTTCCACCGGCCATAATAACCTGGCAATGAATAAAGCCGTATTCGACGTAGCCAGTGAATATATCAAAAACGGGAAAGTCACCGAAGGCATTCTCAACCGCATCGAGGTTGGCATCCGGTGTTACGACCCGTGCTTCTCCTGCTCGACGCATGCCCTGGGTCACATGCCGCTGGAACTTACAATCCACGAAGCGGACGGGTCTGTCAGAGAAGCATTGAGGCAGTAAGTGAAAACCCTGGTGCTGGGCATCGGCAACGACATTCTGGGTGATGACGGAGTTGGGATTCACATTGCCCGGGAAGCAGCCCGCCGAATCAACGCTGCCGATGTTACAGTCGAAGAGACCGGTGCAGCCGGATTAAGCCTGCTGGAACACATCCGGGGGTACGACCGCCTGATCATTGCCGATGCGATTCTGACGGAGAACACCGAAGTCGGAAAAATCCACCGCCTCACGCTAAAAGACCTGGCGAAAACAAACGGTTCAATTACTCCCCATGATGCGGCGTTACGAACCACGCTGGAAATCGGGAACAGCCTGTTTCCAGGAGAAATGCCCAAAGACGTGATTGTTTTTGCGGTCGAGACACACAGCGTTGAGGATATCGGCAGCGAGATGACACCTGCAGTCAGAGCGGCAGTACCAAAAGTAGTGAAGGCGATAATGGCGGAGATTGAGGGGAAATAGCTAACAGCTTTCAGCTTTAGTTTACTCCGTTTATATACATTTACTTCGTAAAGTACTTGCTACTTATGCCTAGACCTTAATCATCCCCCTCTATGCAAACTTGCACCTGGTTAACATTTTGAACCGAGGACATTGTTCACACTTGCTCCCCCTAAAATTACGATGAAATTGGACTAAATATTTCCGATTGTCAGTATTTACTCACTCCAATAGAACCTCACCCTCTGACTCCCTCTCCTCTACATTTTGCTTTAATACATCAGTTCTTTGAGCTGAGTACCTACGGAAGCAAAAGTATTTCGCCTGCGGGCTCAAGGCGAGGGAGGAGATTACTTCAAGGCACTGCGCACAATACAACCTTACCGTTTAACCTCAAAATAAGCTCTGTTAAGATTTGAGAATATAAAGTGGCAACGAATTTACACCGTCACCGCTTTTTTTGTGAAAACTCTAAAGAAACAGGAGTTTATTTTTTATTATGCCCGATATGGTATTTACTGAAGTTAGGACCCATAAAAATATTAATAATGCCGCTAGAAGCAGTGTATACCAATATACCAATTCTATTTTGGTGTAATTATAAATACTATTGCTTGCGAGTGCATAAGCAGCCAGAGGGAAAATAAAAGCCCACCAACTCAGCGTAAAGGGAATTCTACCCCGGCGTAGATAGAAGAACGTAATAGCGAAAGTTAATAACAATGCCCAGAGCCCAAACCCCCAGAAAATGATGGCGACTAATTTTAACGTATCAACGGAATTGATCAGATTCAGGGCTTTCGCAGAGTCTGATAAATCCATTAAAGCCGCCGAACCAAGTCCGACCGGCCCCAGAATTATCCAAAAAGTGGGTAATAGTCCATCTTTGGGCAATTTATTGAAAACAAACCGATTTAAGACAACACCGGCCAAGATAACAAAAAGTGTTATCGGAATTCCGTAGTAAATTAGGTCCAATAGATTAATCGTTTGGGTAAGACCGGTATTTGTAATCAGATAAGCGTTCACCAACCATTTTCCTAACATCGGCAGTAATGCACCGACAACCGGCGGAATAAACCAGGAAAAATTGACATGCTCGATATCAATGTTATCCTGAGAAAAGATGTTGAACATCACAAATACCGATATTGTTAATGTCAGAACAGCCCCGACAATCCACATTACCAAGCCGAGTCCATCAATAAAACCGCCTGCGAAATATTCTTTTCCGATAATAAAGAAATTAGTTCCCAGGACAACCGCGGCCGCCGGCATGGTCACGAAAAAGTTAGAAATCATAGGGTGTTTGAAATCTGATAACAGGCTGTTAAAATGGATAAACCATCTTAATAACCATGGAACAATTATTACCATGAACAGAACGATATTCAACCAAAAGAGAATCAAGGCAATCGGCTTCAAAAAAGCAAGACTTGAACTCAATAAATAAAGGAGATTAGCCAACCCGCCAGTGCCCATGACACAAGCAAACCAGGCCGGAGAAAAGTGTTTGACTATCTCGCTAAATTTCGATTTTTCAGCGGTCATTGACTCCGGCGCCATCATTCGTATAAATTTCCTTTCTTGTCTTTTGCGGATTTTGTATATGTTCCGTCCACCTCTTCCAAATCAAACCACCATTTGTCCCGCTGGTCCGGTTTGCCATAACCCATGACACTATCCATCCCGATTATCGCGCTGTTCATAAACGGCGTATTATTCACCATCCACCTTACCATATCATGACTCAGACCCCGCGGTTTATTCCAGGGACAGACTTTAATACAACGCCCGCATGATGCCCCATTCTGATTAGTTACCCTGAATTTGGTGCAGCGTTCGGCATCGAATTGCCATGTCTCGTAGCCGTTATACATTATCTTTTCCCCAGTAGAAATTGCCTTCGAAGGGCATTCCTGAGCGCATTTCTTGCATTTTCGGCAAAAATCCTGTAAGCCGAAATCAATCGGTTTGTCCGGCAACAACGGGAGGTCGGTTGTCACCGCTCCTGCCTTGAAACGAGTACCGAGGAAAGGATTTAAGATACAGCCACTGCGGCTCATTTCGCCGATGCCCGATAACAGGAGCAACGGGGGAATCAGCACCTGATAAGACGTATGAAAATGAGCTCTGGCGGGGTACCCCAACCGGCGAATGTATTCAGCCATCATCGTTGTAATAAAACCATTGTTGGAGTAGCCTCTGAAACTTTGCGCGCCGGATATCCAATCCCGGCCAGTCGAACCGTGCATCGTGGTGTAATCCTGGTCCGTAACGATTACAATTGCATACTTGTGATTATTTTCAATCGGTTTGCCGCGCGCATTGTGACTGTATATCGCATATTGAGGTAGCTCACAAATCCCTACAATATCGGCGCGCAAGAAATAACCCAGTCTCTTAATGTGCTGGCTGAGTATTGCCGGATCATCTGATATCTGCGCCTTTTGAGGGTTAGTTTCCCCTTCGGCAATCGCATGCAGGTGATTGACCATAAAACTCTCTGCGGCGCCAATTGGCTCCTTGGGGATAAAGCGGTTAAGTTCTGTTTTGGCAAACGGACCGAACTGCCCGAGAGCAGCCCGGATGAAGCCGTTGTCACGCTCACTGACCTGAGCAACATTTCCCGTGATTTTAGTAGTCGGGTGATCGACCCGCTTTAGTTTCTCGACCGGGTACGGTCCCAACCGGACATTTCTACCAATCAATCCGGAAAGATTCTCTTTTGACATCCATTTTCCCCATGTTGCTATTTTATGAAGCTACTCTTACAGCCTGAATCGAACTTGTAAATCTGGAAATATTACCGCCCTTTAATCCGAAAATTTGTCGTTTTTGTCTATTGCTGGTACTAGTAATATCCCATCGCCGTTAAGGTCTACCAGATCAAACTACCATTTTTTGCTTCTACTAATATTGAGCCATCTCCCTCACAGTTAAGGAAACACTGATGAAAACTCTCATATCCAGGGCATATATTTCTATTTGTATTCTCCGATACATTACTTCCCGGGGAAGACATCCTCAATAGAGCGCTGCGCCGGATATTTTACCTCACCGGTAATCTTCGAAGGCAGGATAATCGTCGCTTTGCCGGTCGTTACCCGAACACCTCTTTGATTGTCTCCCCAGTGTTCGATATCAACACAATATTTGCCATCATCGATGTATTTTTTAACTATCTTACCCCGGTACCAACAGGTATCTCCATGACAAACAAACCCGCGGAATTGGATGGAATACTTCCAGAGGAAACCGTCGTCACCCATCCAATTGGTGAAAAGGATCGAGACTAAACATTCTCTCTCGACCCCAAGATCATAGTTACCTTGGACACCCACTGCTCTGCCAAGTTCATAATCGGCATGAGGACCTAACGTAGTTCTTGCATTAATACGAGGGTCATAAATTCCACCGCCAGAAGGCAAGGCGAACCTGATTGATTTCATGCCAGCGGCGGACAGCCAGGCGAAGAAACTCATGATCGTCCACGGTCCTACGACAACATGGCCGATCAAATCTCCCTCATTGACATCTTCCCAATACCGCGGCCAACTCCCCCGCATCTCCTCTTTCTTCCTGTCTTCCTCTATCCTGGTGATCTCCTCATTCGTGTATTTGTATGGTTTAACAAAATCTTCGTATTTTCCCTTGTTTTGCGTCTCCTCATCTCCAGGCGAATGGTGGACAAAACTCTTGGCCAGTGCTAGAACCTCTCCCCGATGGTTTTGGTATTGACAGATACTTGTTGTCACCATCATCTGGCCGCTAAATCTGCTTTTAACTATCTTGGCATCAATCGACCCGACGCCGTTATAGTCTAATCGATCATCCTCGAAAACAGGCCGAAAATATTCCCATTCATTTCCACTGTTGAAGCCCCGTGCCCCTGCGGTGTGAAATCCAACTGGCCGCCCCTCAGCAACCTCCTTGTGACCTGCGAGATTATGTGCTGCACTTGAGAGAAATGTAGGTTGGGCTATCAGACGCCCATACTTTGTCGTCTTGGCATAGCCTGAATCCCTGAACCGAGGATTGAAATCACCGATTGCATCGGCGTAGCGTCTTAGATTATCTGCCGAAGCGACATCGGTATAAATAATAGAACCGACAGGCAACTCTTGATGGTTTTCGCCCCCTGCTGCCTCTGTTGCTCTATTAAATTTGTAAACGCCTCTATTGGCTAGCACATAAGCAAGCCTTTCTTCCAAAGTCGGTACTTTCAATTCTGGTTCTGCCATCGCAAATATCCCTCTTTTTTATCACAAATTATCGAATGAGTGAATTATAGCTTGTCTAATTTCGTAGTTAACTCAGATATAGACGCACTTTATATTCAAAATTGATTAGGTTTGTTCTTGGCGGGCACCTGCAATATCCCGTCGCCATCAAGGTCCCCAAGGTCGAACCACCACTTTTTGCTGTAATCAGGTTTGCCGTAACCCATTAAATCATCACCATGTATTGCAATGCTCCGTGCAATTGAAAAGTTCCTCATAGTCCAACCAACAGCTCGGTGAAAAGGAGTGTAAGGTTTATTCCAGGGGCAAACTTTGATGCAGGTACCGCAGCCTGTGCCACTATGACGCCGCGATCCTCTCATTTTAGCGCACTTCTCTACATCGGTCGGCCATTTTTCGTAGCCGTTATGCATCTCTTTGCCACCACTGCTTAAAGCTCCTCCGGGACATTCTCTGGCACATTTCTTACATTTAGAGCAAAAATCCTGAAGCCCAAAATCAATTGGTTTGTCAGGCAGCAGCGGGAGGTCAGTAGTCACAACTGCTGCCTTAAATCGCGGGCCAAGAAAAGGATTCACCACACAATCCCCGATTCGCGACATTTCTCCCAAACCCGCCCAGAGGAGAATGGGGGGAAGCACAATCTGGTAATTTGCTGCATAATGCGCTCTGGCCGGATAGCCAAGCCGACGGATATAATCGGCGAGGATAACGGCAATAAAACCAGAACCAGAATAGGCCATAAAGCTCATGGAATTGCTAATCCAGTCACTACCATTAAAGGCGCTAGCGGTTTGCCAGTCCTGGTCAATCAGAATAGCAATAGCGTATTTATGGTTTAACTCTACGGGGATGCCGACTGAATTCAGATTATCAGGATCAAAAGTATGGGAATAAACGGCATAGGGAGGCAATTTGCAGATTCCGACTGCATCGGCGCGTAGAAAATAAGCGGTTTCTTTGATGTGCTGCGATAATAATTTTGGATCATCAGGAATCGGCGCCCTCTGTTTGGCGACTATACCATCAAGAAAAGGTCGCATCATTCCCAACATACTTGATTCTGCCGCGGACAATGGATCTTCAAATGGGGTTTTTTGAAAGGCCGGGCCGTAAAGACCACGGCGGGCCTTGATGAAACCGGAATCACGCTGATTTACCCGCTGCACTTTGTCGTCCTCGATGAGTGTGGTAGGACGGTCAACGCGCTTTAATTTACTTACAGGGAAAGGTTCGGGATTACGTTTATGGTATCCGCTCATTTTAATGCCTCCCTGTTTATATCAAGGATAATTCTAAAGACCAGATGTATCGTTTTTGTCTTTGCCGGGTATCTGTAATACTCCATCACCATTAACATCTGCAAGATCAAACCACCATTTTTTGCTGTAATCGGGTTTGCCGTAACCCATCAAATCATCCCCGTGGATAGCAATACTGCGTGCAATTGAAGAGTTTCTCATAGTCCACCCAACCACCCGGTGGAGAGGAGTATAAGGTTTATTCCAGGGACATACTTTAATACAGGTACCGCAACCGGAACCTTTCCGGTTTCCTACCCTCATTTTCGTGCACTGCTCGACGTTAACCGGCCATTTCTCGTAACCGTTATGCATTTCCTTGCCGCCGTCACTTAAGGCACCCGAAGGGCATTCCCTGGCACATTTCTTGCATTTGGAACAGAAATCCTGAAGCCCGAAATCGATGGGTTTATCGGGAAACAGTGGCAGATCCGTTGTAACGACTGCCGCTTTAAAACGAGGTCCGAGAAAAGGATTTACCACACAATCACCGATACGCGACATTTCCCCCAGACCCGCCCAGAGGAGAATTGGGGGAAGCACAACCTGGTAATTTGATGAATAATGGGCTCTGGCCGGATATCCGAGCCTGCGGATGTAATCAGCCAGGATTACCGCAATGAAGCCAGAGTTGGAATAACCCAGCATACTCATAGAATTGCTGATCCAGTCATGGCCGGTAAAGGCGTCAGCTGTTCTCCAGTCCTGATCGATGAGGACGGCAATGGCGTATTTGTGGTTCAACTCCACCGGCATTCCGTTTGAATCGACATTATCGGAGTAGATAGCATAGGATGGCAGTTTGCAAATGCCAACCGCGTCAGCGCGCAGGAAATAAGCAGTTTCTTTTATGTGCTTTGAAAGTATCTGCGGATTCTCCGGAATCGGCGCTTTTTGTTGAGCGACCACACCGTCAACAAACGCCCGCATCATGCCAGTCATCCTTAATTGCGCGCCTTCCAGAGGATAAGGGCCTGAAGAACGACCTTTATCTCCCCCTTTTTGCAACGTCGGGCCATAATCACCCCGGGCAGCTTTGTTGAATCCTGAATCGCTCTGTTTTACCCGCTGAACTTTGTCGTCCTCGATGATTGTTGTCGGGCGGTCTACGCGTTTTAATTTATTTACCGGGAAAGGCTCGGTGTTCCGTTTATGATAGCCGCTCATATAGCTACTCCATATTTACCTGATAAGAGATATAGAAGAGAACATCTAATAATTTGAATGCTTCTGGCAGCTTCTATATTTTGTAAAATGGTAACAGCAAAAAAACCAATTGTCAACTCTATAAAGTAGGCAAGTGATATCAAAAATAGCTTATGCATTCAATCAATATGTGGAATCATTTTGCACAATTAAATATTCAGGTGTGTATTAGATAAAAAAGTACTTCCGAAACAACACATAAAATTAATCGGATAACGAGAAGATCATAATTACTTTATAAAAGACTTGTAAAACTGGTTTGCAGGTACGCCATCTTCAAGGCGCTGCGCCCCTCTCCCTCGAGAAGCTTGGGAACTTGTAACTCAGGCCTTGCTTAACTTGAACCTTGCTATTTGTTAACTATATGCCTGGTTTGTTTTGTTAATAGTCTGCCCCGTTTACACCCTTATGGAGCGGCGAATAGCGTTTAACAAAACTTTCTCTCCGACCGGCCCGGGATCTTCCGACTTTAGTGGCCCATTTTCTTTTTCAATTTTTGGTCGATCCAGAACCGGGCCGGATAAAAGAAATAAAGCGGCGGGCCGCCGGATGCTGCCGAGACCGCAAAAAACTGACCGTGATAGCCCATAAGCCACGGCTGGTACAAGGAATACTGCATCGGCTGTAATAAGGAGATTGCAAAATGCTGCCGCGCCACGTATTCGTTGGCGTCCCTGACTATTTGTTTAATGTCATCAACATTTACCGCGGCCATGGCTTTGGGAAGAAACGCATCGAAAACAGGGTCGCTTACCATGAGGTAATTAGGGACAGCACCCGTCCGGAACCTTTCCAACTGGCGGATTGGTTCGGTGGCCAGCCCCAATGAAGATGCTGAGCGCTGCACCAGCCGGTCGTTTTTGCGGCCGGTCAATACATAACTGACGAAAGCAGCGGTTTCCATGGAGCGAATTTCCATATCGATGCCGACAGCAGCAAAATAGGACTTTACGATTGCCAGTAATTTCATGTCCACGGTCGATTCCACCACGATGTTTGTGCTGAATCCGTGGGGATAACCAGCATCAGCTAAAAGCTGCCGGGCCATTTGTGGATTATAAGCATACTCGTCTTTCAGATCCTGCGGCCAATTCTCGTAGGGGAATCCCCACCCCGTCACATCACGCGAGGTCAACGTAGAGGGGTTCGGCACCGCCTTACCGCCGTAGTATGTCCGGGCGATAGCCGGCAGGTCAATTGCGTGTTGTAAGGCCTTACGGACACGGATATCATTGAAGGGCGGCAGATCATTTCTCGGGTCGATGGAAGGAGTACTGGGCGACGGCGTCATTATCTGTAATATTTCGGGATTTGTTTTTTGCAGGGCCTGAGCCCGTTCAATAGAAATTTGGTCGAGTGCATCGATTTTTCCCTGCCGCATTGCCTCGATGGCGGCAGCTTCACCGGGAATTATCAGAATCTTGAATTTATCCACATACGGGAGCTGATTTTGGGGACATCTTTCGTCATGTCCCCAGTAATCAGGATTTCTGAGCAGTGTAACAGAAATGCCCGGTTCGAAGTCCTTTAGAATAAACGGGCCGGTGCCGACGGCGTGATGCCAATCGCTGACATCTCCCCATTTTTTTACTGCTTCGGGGTTTTCCAGACACAGTGAACCGACCGGCGCCTGCAGGGTTTCCAGGATAAACTCAGGATTGGGTGTCCGCCACTTAAAAACGACGGTGTATTTATCTGCAGCGGTGACCGATATCAGATTTTTAAAGGCACTGACCGCGGCATGATACGGAGAGGGTTCGGTGAAGCCGCTGCCCAGCCCGTACAGACGATGATAGTGGAACGCGACATCATCTGCGGTAAATTCACGATTGTCGGCCGGCGGGATATTCTGCCAATGGATTCCCTGACGGAGATGAACAACCAGAGTGTTCGAGTCAAGAAATTCCCAGCCTTCTGCCAGGTGGCCTTTGACGAATTCACCCGGACGGAAATGAGTGTTGTAGCGGTATATCTGCGGGTCCAATGTCCAATCATCGGCGAAGAGCCTTTCCATCCAGGCAGAATCGATATTCGGCAGCATTTCGAAGAAGTACGGGTCGAAATTGGCGATGTCCCGGTTGATACGCAGGACAATTTCACCGCCGTACTCAGGTCGGCCGATATTTTCCCACCATGATGCCTGTTTCTTCGTCATAGGGTTTCTTACGCTTTAATGATATGTCACGAGGTAATATTCGAATCTGCCGTTTTTATATCTGTCTTGACGGAAATCAGGAAAGTTTTGTTTTTTTAATTTTTTCCGAACGGGTAATCACTTTTTCCAATATCGATATCAATTGCAGGCGTTCTTCCTCGGATAAAACAGAAAAAATAGCTTTTTCCGATTTCAATTTACTGCTGATTTTGTAGGCATCAATCCCCTTTTTGGTTAATTCATACTTCAATAAAACCGACCGGGGATTTTCGCGCAATTTTGTAACCAGTCCATCCCTTTCCATTCTAGAGATTATAATGGACAGAGTACCGGTTTTCCTGTCAGTAAGCCGGGATAATTCGTCCAGTGTCGCTTTATGGTCAAGATTATAAAGCAGCGATAAAATGTACGCCTGTCTGGGAAGAATATTATAGGGAGTTAACTCCCTTTGCCTGACCCAAAACAGCAAGTGACTTGCTTTGCCGATCAGATGCCACGCGTATTTACTGCTGTTTGCAGACATTTTAGCTTCTAAACTATCCATAGACAAAATTACCCCTGTAAAGGATTTTTATGAAACGGAAAAGAAAAATTAACCAAATTTCATTAAGTCGTCGTTAATAATCAACATAGGTAGACATCAATGATACAAAAACTTACTATATAATACCATATAACCTTAAATACTCCGGGTGTAAAGACTCCGGCCTTTATTCCGGGGCACTGGAGGTTACCATCGATTCTAAATACGAACATGAGACCTGAGGCTTTGACCTTTATTGTCCTTCATTAGCCGCACGTATTTGGTATTACCCGGATCAGCTTCTCATTTTTCTGCTTGCTCTTCAGCCATTTTTTGTATCTCACCGCTAACCATTTCCAGTATCGCTTCATCAGTTATCTCTTTAATGGACTGTGCATATTCATCCAGTAATTGCTTTACCACTTCTTTGAGTAAAGGTTTTGCCTTCTCGATACCATTGAGTGTTAATTTCTTAATTTCATCCGCAACGGCACGGTTATTTTCTCCCTGCCGGACTTTATCGGCAATATTCTTTATTTTTTTCTCATCAAGTATCTGCCCCTGTGACTGTTCCAACACATACCTGACTCTCATTTTGATAATCTTTTTGGCAAATTCCGCATCTGCTGGCATGCTGTCCTCCCTATGGTTCCTGAAATGGAGTATAGAACAGGAACAGTTCTTTCTGCAAGAATAAATGACACTGAGAAGTTTATCATTCAACGCTGATATAGAGAAATTCAAGCGCACCCCACTCATCGCCTACCACCAATGTATAGGCTCCGGGGGCTAGTGGCCTTAGCTGGGCGAGGGAGTAAGTGCCATTGACAGTCAGGCTGCCGGACATGGGAGTCGGTGTTGAAAGATCACCGCCGGGCATGATAGCGGCATTGATACTATCAGGTAGAAAGTCATACCCGGTGATCAGTCTGATTAACAGGGGGCACGGAACTGCCGGAAACAAGGGCAGCGGAGCTGCCTGCGAAATATTCTGCGCATTGTAGCTGCCCTGAAATAGCGCCACTCCAAAAGGCAGTTCGTTAAGATTCGAACAAGCACCCAACACGAGTCCGTTGACTCCCCAATTTTCGGCAGCGACCACATTATTGGCAGCAGGAAGCGTGTTGTATTCACTGACGCTAATTAGAAGTGTCTGACCGGAGGTTAGTGCGGTCGTATTTACAGAGACTTGCAGTCGTAAACCGTTCGACGATTGCGCCGAGGTGGTGGTTGTTTCTAAAGTCGCCGGCGCCGTGACAGGATATCCATCCTGAATCCAGGCCGTAATACCGCCGGCCATATTTTCAACATTGCTGAATCCAAGTCCGATCATTATTTGAGTCGCAGCCGCGCCGCGGACGCCGGTTTGGCAATATACCAGATATTGTGTGCTTTTATCCAATAAGCTGACATCCGCGGTAAATTGCGCAGATGTGTAATCTTTATTGACGGCGCCGGCAATATGGCCGGCATTGAATTCACCCGCAGTCCTGACGTCCAAAATAACAAATTCCAGATTATTTCGATTTTGCTGAATCAAATTATATGCATCCGGTGCGGTAACGGTCGGAACTGAGGCTGTAGATGTAGTTGGAGGAATTGGAGTCGTTTGAACAGTTGTCTGAATGCAACCTGTGATCAGCAATAAAACAAGAACAAACAAAACCGATATCATTGGCAGCCAGTATTTCATTTTCATCTAGAATCACCCTTCACCAAATCTCTAGTCCGGTTTATTTCCGGTTTTATGCTAATGATTTTGGATTATCGTCCCATATTGCCGGCCTACTTTACGGCACTGAGAACTTCGTGCGCTTTCTTAAGCTGCTCCGGTATAGAAATCTTCTGCGGACAAACCTCAACACATTTATTACAGTCGATGCACTGATCGACGCGGTGGCCGTCCATAAGCGTATCTTTGTAACGCAACCGTGCCCTGGTGATGATATCGTAGACAATCCCTTCATTATAAATTTCAAAAATTTGCGGGATCGAAACATCATTGGGGCAAGGCATGCAATACCGGCATCCAGAGCAAGCGACCGGAAACAAGTCCCGGTAGGCTTTTCTGACGCTGTTAATCAAAGCGATATCAGCCGGGTTTAGTGTGCCGGCGCCCGAACGTTCGGCAGCAGAAATGTTTTCCTGTACCTGGTGCATTGATGACATCCCGCTTAAAACTACCGATATTTCCGGGTGATTCCAAACCCATTGTAATCCCCATTCCGAAAAACTCATCTGACGGGGCGCCTGCTCCCAAACTTTAGCTACTTTTTCCGGCGGCTTTTTGGACAGGACCCCACCGCGTAAAGGTTCCATTACCACAACACCAAGTCCTTTCTCAGCCGCATATTTTACACCGCGTACGGTTGCCTGCCGGTCGATATCCATGTAGTTGTAAAGTACTTGAGTAAAAGCCCAATTATCATAAGAATCGACGATTTCCTTGAAAGCAGGATATTCATCGTGAAAAGAGAAGGCAAAATTGCTAAAATAGCCGTGCGCCATTTTGTTCTCTGCCCAGTTTATTATTCCCATATCACGCATTCTTTGCCAGGAACCGGCGTTCAAACCATGCAGCATGTAATAATCAAGACGCGACACATCCAACCGTTTGAGCTGGTCTTCAAAAAAGCGGTCGAAATCCGCCGCCGTTTTAACAGCAAAGACGGGCATTTTAGTAGCTACTTTAACTTTTTCCCGGTATCCGTCTTTCAATGCTTTACCCACGATAACTTCACTTTTGCCGCCGTGATAGTAATAGCCAGTGTCGATATAATTGACCCCATTATCAATCGCGTATCTGATCATCTTAATCGATTCGATCTCGTTTACTTGAGATGGATTATTATCAATCAGGGGCAGCCGCATAACGCCAAATCCCAGTACCGAGACCTGCCAATCAAGTTTCCCGAATTTGCGATATTTCATTCTTACATTCCTGGAATTTAGATTTGATATCAAGATTATATCAGAAGGCAGTAAAAATATTTCCCAGGCTGTTACTATTTTTATTATGTTCACCTTGATATGATTTATGTGGTAAATTACAATATGGATAAATTAGAGACAAAATAAAACACCGGAGAGTTATTTCGTAATCATTTGCTAAAATTGGTTAAGTTCAACCGGTTCAGCTATTATTGAAATACTCTGTCTGTTGTATTTGACCCGGCGAGTAAAATAAGGAAAATGGAGACTGAGTATGCGAATGGGTATTGCCTGCGACCACGGGGGATTTGAGTTAAAAGAGTATCTCTGCGCATCGTTAAAAGGTGCGGGACATGAAGTTGTAGACTTCGGGGCCGGGGAGCCTGCAGCGGGAGATGATTACCCAGATTTTGTAATACCGATGGCCAGAGCGGTGGCGCGGGGCGAAGTTAATCGTGGGTTGGCGATTTGTGATAGCGGTGTCGGAGCTTGTATCGCCGCCAACAAAATACCCGGGGTGCGCGCTGCACTAATCGCGGATTCATTCTCCGCGCATCAGGGAGTGGAGGACGATAATATGAATGTCCTGTGCCTCGGCGGGCAGGTCACAGGAAAAGCTCTGGCATGGGATTTAGTCCAGACATTTTTGAGCGCTAATTTCAAAGAAACAGAAAGATTCAAGCGCCGTTTGGCGAAAATATCCGACCTGGAAAGGATGTCATAGTGAAAAGAAAAGATTTTACATCGCCCAATAACAAAAATGGGAAAAACGTCCTGGAACAGATTGCCCGCCGCGTAATGCTGGAGCATGGGTTTCAGCCTGATTTTTCAGTTGCTGCGCTTGACGAACTCGCAAAGATTCGAAATGGCAATGAAGCAACAAATGTTACGAAAAAAGATTTACGGCAACTTCTCTGGGCATCGATTGATAATGACGATTCATTGGACCTGGACCAATTAACAGCGGCAGAAGTGCTGCCGGATAATAACGTAAAGATTCTTGTAGCCGTCGCGGACGTAGATGCACTGGTAAAAAAGAATTCAGCGATTGACGGGCATGCGTATCAGAACACCACCTCCGTTTATACGGCCGGTAAAACTTTCCCGATGCTTCCCGAACAACTGTCTACGAATCTAACTTCTCTCAATTACCAGTCAGACCGCCCGGCAACCGTTGTTGAGATGATAATCGACGATGCGGGAGAAATAAAAAGCTCGGACATTTATTCTGCCCTGGTAAATAATCATGCTAAACTGGCGTACAATGCTGTGGCAGAGTGGCTGGAAGGAAAAGCGGCGGCACCGGACAAAACACGTCCTGTTGAACCTGCACTTGCCGACAATCTCAGGATTCAGGATCGTGTTGCACAAAATTTGAGGGCGCAACGGCTAAAACGTGGCGCATTGGAACTCCAAACGCTGGAAACGCGGCCGATTTTTGACGGCAACGAGATAAGTGACTTGCAGCTGGATGAACCAAACAGGGCTAAAGAAATCATCGAAGATTTCATGATTGCGGCCAATGATGTAACCGCACGTTTTCTTCAAGAGAAACGGATACCCTCTTTGCGGCGTGTGGTCCAGGCTCCCAAGCGGTGGGCCAGAATCGTTGAGATTGCAGCGCAGCACAATTTTCAACTTCCGCCAGAGCCTGATGCGAAGGCGCTCGCCGATTTCCTGATAAAACAGAAGTCTGCCGACCCGGTCCGTTTTCCGGACCTTTCGTTAATTATTATAAAATTGCTCGGCGCCGGTGAATATGTGGTAGAACTTCCAAATGAGCCATCCCCGGGCCATTTCGGTCTGGCAGTCAAGGACTATACCCATTCTACCGCGCCAAACCGGCGGTTCCCGGACCTGGTCACTCAGCGTATCCTGAAAGCAATTTTGAGCGGTTCCCCAATGCCTTACAACAATTCCGAATTAATAGAACTCGCCAAGCACTGTACGGAAAAGGAAGATGATGCCAATAAGGTGGAACGACAGGTTGCCAAATCAGCGGCAGCCATGCTGCTTTCTTCGCGAATTGGAACCCGATTCGACGCAATTTGCACCGGTGCGGCCGATAAAGGAACCTGGGTGCGCATCTTTCAACCACCCATCGAGGGAAGATTGGCTCGCGGGTTCCGGGGCGTTGATGTCGGTAACCGGTTAAAAGTTGAACTAATCCGCGTTGATATAGATAAAGGGTTTATCGATTTTGAAAAGGTCTAGCGGAATTATTAAAAACCGTAAAGGCCATAGTCTGCCATCCGTTTTAGCGGCAGAGAAGCCATTCTATCTTTAGCGCTTTGGTGTGATTACACTTGAATATTGGTCACTGCTCGGTGAATACAGCCGTGTATAATTGGACCGATGGTCCGCCTGAAGCAACCGCATTAAAAATAACCCCATAGTATGTATCGCTGTCCGGAGCGGTTACCGTGATCGAACCCTGACTGCCGTACCCGCTTTTTATAAATGCCGAAACATCATTTGACTTCAAGAAATTATTATATTGAGCGGAGTTGAAAATATAGCTGTTCAAATTATTATCAGATGCCCAATTTAAGTTCAGATGTTTTCCTGCTTGCACATAGACACCGTTGGCCGGAACAACTAATGAGGATGCCGCATTGACTATCTGCTCTAAGGGCGCAGAAAAAGTTGTTATTGGTGCAGAGACAGCTGAGGTTGTTGAAACTGTGGTGATGGTAGCAGGGGATTGGGTGGTCGTAATTGCTGCCGGAGAACAGCCGTAAACCGATGATGCCAGTATAACCAGGATAGTGATGGTTAAATAGACTTTTTTCATCTTTTTCCCCTTCCGATATATTTTTTCGTTTGTGCGTATTATATCATAAGGGGCTGGTGTTGCGAACTATATTTGAGAATCAGGGTTTATGTACCTGAAAATACTTCAGGTCAACTGTTTTGGTTTGGCAAGTCTTATCAACGGTTTTGGATTACCACCGAAAGCAAAGTAAATTCCAAATACGCAGCTATTATGATGGCGGTAATAATGAAAAAATATGCTATGATAAGACACTGACTGAGTCACGTAACATAAACGATATCAGGCCGGAACGGTGTAAAGGTCGGCTAACAAATATTCCGGTAATGCCTGTGGCGACTAAAGTGATGGATTGGGATAATGAAACTTCACCCCTACCGTGATGGAATTGCGCCATTATTTGTTTTAAAACAACGGCTAAGGGCGCAGCAGCCCCGGTCACGAACAGGACGCTGATGGCAATGACCATCCACCATCCATAAAATATCCTGTTGATTTTTTCATAAATTTGTTTTTGTTATACATTTGTAATGTAAATTTATTAAAGCCCGATTTGTTTGGAAGTGATAAGTTGATGACACGGCGATACCTGTCAAAATCACAGTTGTGCCAGTAACAAAGCAAATTAACGATTACCCGGTTGAGATTAAATAATTCGATTTGGTTAATAAATAAGGTGTGATTTTCCACATAATGAATTAAGACTGTAAAATTTTGGTATTTGTTGTATAATAAAGCCAAATTTCCTAATCCCGGGGGCGTAACTTTGAAGTCAAACGACAGGAGCCTGTTTCGGGTAAAAGAAGGCGACATTGCGGTGATGCTGGATTGTCTTGACGAACTATTCCGGGAACACGGTGAAGAAGTTATGCCCAAAGATCTTGCTGAACGCATGGAACAAAAACTTCACAGGCATA
>Ga0182010_10000642_pt1 | contig 19703 bp, 19 predicted proteins | sample 611E1MmetaG_FD_120488 | JGI IMG/M metagenome (GOLD analysis project Ga0182010, IMG submission 120488) | Permafrost microbial communities from Stordalen Mire, Sweden - 611E1M metaG | ecosystem: Environmental > Terrestrial > Soil > Wetlands > Permafrost | place: Sweden: Stordalen | collected...
GCTACATGCAACTCCGCCGGCGCAGCTATGGCCGCAGGTCCAGTGCTTGCGCGTCGGTATGCTTCGCGGGCGTTGACGAGTTCAAACGGGACGGTGGCCGCGCAGCTGGTAAAGACTCCGGCGCAGGCGACCGCGATCAGAAGACTATTGGTTTTCATCCGAGTTTCCTTTCACCTGACGGTTTGTATCGTTCCACGACCTACTTGTTTTGTTGCCGGAATTGGCGCACACGGTCCACTGCTGCCCGAGCCTCCGCCTTCTCGGCGTCCTCGCGCGAAAGCGCGACAGCCAGCTCGGCGTCGGCTTCGGCCCGCGACAGCATCGACACGGCCCTCTCCTTCTCGTTGCTCCCGGCCAGTCCCTTGGCTTGGTCCAGTTCCTCCTTGGCCAGCTGCAAATGAAGCGAGGCTTGCGGTACTTTGGCCGCCCCAACCTCCTCGGCGGCGCGAATCCCCGAGCTAGACGCCTCCGTGCGCAGCGGGGCTGCGCAGCCCACAGCGAATGCGGTTGTCGCGGCGGCCATGGCGAACACCATGATTGCGGTCTTGGATATGTGTCTCATCGGATCCTCCTTCTGGTTCTCGTATGCGCGTTTCATTGAATTCTCCTTCGGTAGGGGTTCGCTCTTCCTCAGTCGTTTGCCCGGCGGCCTCGGCCTTTGATGATCCGAACAAGGAGCAACACAACCGCCACGACAATCAGGATGTGGACGTACCCCCCCAGCGTGTAGGAAGTGACCAATCCGAGCGCCCATAGCAGGGCTAAAATGATGGCAATGCTCCACAGCATGATTTCACCCCCCTCCGGCTAGTTCTTTAGTTTCTTGAAAGCAGCCTCGAGCTCACTCCACGCACTCTCGACGCCAGTCTTGAGCACCTCCCACTTTTCGCCGCCTGCGGCCTTGAGCTCCGCGAGCTTCGTTTGCGCGGCCTGGTACTTGGTCTTCAGATCGTCGATCAACTTGCGCCGCTCGATCTTGACCTCCGCGCCTGCCTTTTCGGCTTTGGCCACGAGATGGTCGAGCTTTGCGCCCCATTGCTTGAGCTGTGCTTCCAGCTTCCCTACGTGCCCTTCCGTATTTTCCATAACGCTCTCTCCCTTCAATCTTCAATGTCAATACAGCCTGTAGCTCTCGCCTATGGCGCTGGCTGTAACAGGGAAATTGATGTCCTCCGCGCACGTCGCAATATGTGCGCTACTGCCTGCGTGGCCAGACGCGACACCTCCCGCGGATCAGTGCTGTAGCGTGCGGCCCTATCGAACACGGCCGCGACCAACTCCCCGAGCTGCGCAGTTTTGTGAACCTGGGTCCTCATGGTTACTCCCTTCATTGCCTTGGCGCATCCCGCCAAGGGTGGGGCGCCCGACATCTCCGAACACCGCTAAAGCAGCTTTCGCGCCACCGGTGAGACGTGAATCAGTTCAGGTAGTTACGTTGCAGGACAGTCCCAGCGGACGGCCGATTCAATCGAAGTGACGTATCCTCTCCTTCAATTCGAGGGAAGCGACCGCCCATGCGGAATGCCGATCTGGAGCCCTCTTTCAGGACGGCGTGCTGCTCGTCCTGGGGGAAGGGGATCGAAGATCCCCTCCCGCGAATGCTGCTTCCGCTAGCCAGGCCTGCTGGGTCGACCTGGTTACGGCACCGGCTTGACGATGGTATTTGAGTCCAATGTCACGGCGGCGATCCGAGCCAACGCTCGCCCATTCAGCGTCGCGCCGGTATTCAGCGTGATGGCTTGATCCGCCATGATCGTTCCCTGGAAAGCCGAAGTCGTACCCAGGGTCGCTGAGGTGCCGACCTGCCAGAAGACATTGGTGGACTTGGCTCCCCCGCTAAGTGTGACCTGACGCCCGGACGTGGTGGTCAACGTGGACGCCATCTGAAAGATGAAGACCGCATTCGCATCGCCTTGGGCGTCGAGGGTGAGATTCCCCGACGAGATCTCGAGTGACGACGTGGATTTGTAGAGGCCAGGGGTCAGGGTCTGGCCGCCGATGTTGCCGGCGACCGTGACCGCGCAGAGCGTTCGCCCAGCGGCGTCGTTGTACGCCGTGGTCAAATCGGCTACGCCCTGGGCCGCGGTTGGATCACCCGCGTGTTGAGCCCCGACGATCGTTCCTGGCGGGAACCCGGTCACGGCGGTTCCTGGGCTCACGCCCAGATCACCAGTCACCGAGGTGGGACCCGCACTGGTCACCGTGGAGCCAGCCAACACCGCGAAGTTGCCTGCTCCGCCCAGCGCTACCAGCGCCTGAGCGCACGCGGAGGTCGTATCGGTTCTTCCCGCGTCGTTCTCCCCGGCGTCGATCTTCGCGGCGTCGGGGTTCGCAGCGTCGATGTTCGCAGCGTCGATGTTCGCGGCGTCGATGTTCGCGGCGTCGGTGGTCCCGGCGTCGATGGTTCTCGCATCGGGGTTCGCAGCGTCGGTGGTTCTCGCATCGGGGTTCGCAGCGTCGGTGTTCGCGGCGGCGGGCGCATCCGGGGTTCCCGCATCGGGCTTCGCGGCGTCGGGGTTCCCAGCGTCGATGTTCCCCACGTCGGGGATCCTCACGTCGGGCGTCGCCACGTCGATGTTTGCCACGTCGGCGGTCCCCACGTCGACGGTCCCCACGTCGGAAGTCCCGGCGTCGGGGGTTCTCGCGTCGGGGGTTCTCGCATCGGTGATTCCCGCATCCGTCGTGCCGGGTTTGCCGAACTCTACCAACTGCTTTCCGCACGCGGGCAGCAGGGACAGCAGTAGAAACAGCGCAGTACCTTTTAGTGTCTTCATATTACTTGCTCCCGTCATTGAGGATGATGAAGTGGACGACGAACTCGACGCGTCGGTTGTTCTCACGACCAGCGATGGTGGTGTTGGTGTCGGCTGGAACCGAAGAGGCGAAGCCTGTTGAGACGAGGCGCTCTCTCCCAATGCCGTGCGCTACGAGGTAGTCGACGACCGCGCCCGCCCGTTTCTCGGAGAGCGTCTGGTTGTGATCATCCGCTCCCTCGGAGGAGGTATGCCCCTCGACCTGCACGCGGAAACCTTTGTTGTCCTTCAGCGCCTGCGCGACTTCATCGAGCACCGGAAACGACACGTCTTGGAGAATTGCCTGGTCCCAGGCGAAGTAGATCCTCTCCTTCAGCTCGAGCTTGTCCCGCTTGACGACGAGCTTCTGGTACGGAGGGCAGCCCCAGTTATCCATGGGACCTGCCACGTCAGGGCAGTGGTCCACATTGTCGGGGACGCCATCGTTGTCACGGTCGGGGCAGAAGAAGGTCTCTTTGTTGATGGTGAGGACCTCTGTGGCGGCAACGGCCGAGCGTTCGCGCCGGACACCGGTGCCCACTTCAAGGCTGACGCCCAAACTCAAAATCTTGGCGTCGCGGTTGTCGAAACCGGTCCGACTGGGCTCCTGTATGATCTGTAGGTAGCGCACGAAGGGTCCGATCCAGAAGATGCGCGACTCTCCGATGGGTACCGAAAGCCCAGCGGCAACCGCGAAGCCGGCGCGGTTGAGCCCGCCAGTGCGGACGTAAAGTGCGTCAGCGTCTGCCCACGGCGCGATGGCGTAGAACGCCTCGTGGTCAGGGGCATCGTGGGGTCGCTTGACGCGCAGACCTCCGCCGAAGGTCCACGCTGCTCCGGCTTCGTTCGGCGATGTTTCGGCGGGAAGAGTTATGAAGGTCGCGCTGGGCCCGACGTCCAGATATTTGTTCAGGGTCAAGAGGGCCTTGATGGTTTGTCCCCCGCCGACCTTGAAGACCTGCGACTGCGGGTGCGTCAGCGGGAACGCCACCCCGGGCTCCACTTTCAGAGCGAAATCGCCGAGTTGCGCTGGCATGGGGTTGTGGCCCGAGGTCTCGGCCTCGGATGCTTGGGTGAATGGGGCGAGCAGTAGCAAGGCCGCGCCAGTCATGGCGGCCTTCGCTAAGTGCGCCAGTGGGGATCTTTGAGTCATTTCTTCCCTCCGCGTACGTTGGGCTTGGCAGAGATCGTCTCCGCACAGCAGTTCTTCCTGGCCTCCACCGGTCGGGGGCCCTACATCTCGGCACGCGGCTGAAGCACTTTTCGGGCCACCGATGAGACGCACATCAATTCACGTAGTTATCTCGCAGGACAGTCCCAGCGCATCGTCTGATTCAATCGAAGTGACGTACTAGCTTCTCCAATTCGAGAGGGCGAACAGCCTACACGCACCTGGAGATTAGTGAACAAGAACAACGAGGAGCACCACGAGCAGAACCACGACGACCGCACCGCCCCCGATGTAGAATCCCCCGCGTCCGCCCTCGAACTGGCCAAGTTGGGGGGTGGCCGCCTCGCGCGCGGCGTAGGCACGTGCGGCCCCGGGAGAGTCATCGACCGGCGCAGACGCGACGAACTGTCCGCCGGGGGCCTCGGCGACCGCCGCCAAAGGCGCGCGGGGGATCCCGGCCTGCGCGATGGACGGGGCGCAACAGAGAGCTACCAGTAACACACCTGTAATGAGCCTTTTCATGGAATCTCCTTTGTGAACAGCTTGAGTGGTGACTAGAGAGCCACAGAAACGCCGAGGATCCAGCCAATTGCGGCGGTCACTGCCATCGCCAGAGCGCCTCCGAGGGCGACCCGCAGCGATGCAGGGCCGGACGGTGCGCCGCCGAGATGGCGGCCAAACGCACCAAGCGCGGCAAGACTCATGAGAGAGAGCGCTGCGATCATGGGGACACGCAGAGCCGCCGGCGCCACAAGAAGGGCCGCAATCGGAACCACGGCGAAGGACGCAAAGCTTGCGGCCGATATCCATGCCGCTTGCATCGGACGCGAGAGGGATTCCCGGTCGATCCCTAGTTCATCGCGCATATGTGCGCCGAGCCGATCGCGCGAGCTGAGTTGCTCCGCGACTCTCATCGCGAGTTCCTTCTCGAGGCCTCGCTTCACATAGATCATCGCAAGCTCGTCCAGCTCGGCCTGTGGCTGACCCGTAAGCTCTCGCGTTTCCCGCTCGATATCCGCCCGCTCCGAGTCGCGCTGCGAGCTAACCGAAACATATTCGCCCACGGCCATCGACATCGCACCTGCGACAAGACCCGCCACGCCGGAAACCAGGATGGCCCCCTGGGGCGCCGAGGATGCCGCGACACCAATCATCAGGCTCGCAGTCGACACAATACCGTCGTCCGCCCCGAGAACCGCGGCACGCAGCCAGCCTGCGCGCCCACTTCGGTGTATCTCTTGGTGTAGCGGAGGCATCCGATTCGCCCGTCGACCTAGCAACTCAGGTCCCGGAAGCTTTCGCGGGTAACATTCTCGGTTTGCATGTCACTTTTCATGGTTGGCTCCAATCTTCAGTTTCCGGGGTAGGCGTTTGCTCATCGCCAGTTGTGTCGATGTCCACGCCTCCCGCCGACGCCCGGTCCGTCTGCGCTTCGTTCCTGATCCGGCCGACTGGTGTGGGATGGCGGGACGGGAGGCGCTGATGCGACCACCACGGCGGCTGGGCGAAGCAGCCGCTCACCCGCGCGATAGCCTTTCTGGACTTCGTGCAGCACCGTACCGGGTGTCGCCTCGGTGCTGGGCGTCTGCGAGATCACGTCGTGCACGCGCGGATCGAAGGGCTGGCCCTTGGCCTCGAAGGGCGTCACCGAATAGCGTTCAAGCTTGGACTTGAAAAGGCGCAAGACCAACTCGACGCCATCCCGTACTGATTTGACGTCCTTTTCGCCACCTTCCTTCCACGAAGCGATGGCACGCTCTAGGTTGTCCGCGACCTCCAGGAAGTCGCGCAAAATGGTCTCGCGCGCCTTCGCCTCGTGCTCGCTCATCTCCTTGCGAGCGCGCTTCTTGTAGTTGTCGAGCTCCGCCTTCTCGGCTTCCAGAGCGGCCACCCGTTGTTCCAGGCTGGCCACCGCGGGCGTCGACTCTTTGGCAGACGCCGCGCCGTCGGGGGCAAAGCGTTCAGCGTCGAGGGTTGGGCCGGAATTGCGGCGCGATTCGGCATCGTCGATCATGGTAGATAATTTCGCGCGGAATGCTGCCGCGCCTTCCTCTCCAAGGTGGGAGACCTCTCTGACCCAGCAAGAAGCAAGATGCGCGCCATGGCGTCCATTGCATCCGCTGTGAGTGCGCGTTGCTATGGCCAATCAATATGAAGGAGCACCTCCGTCGCTTCGAAGGAGTTGGAGGGCTGCGAGCCCGCAAGGGCCAGATTCGTTGACGCACCCAATTCGTGAACCAGCAGCGTGAGGGCCGCAATGCGCACATTCTGCGCAAAGGGGCTCTCGATGACCGCGGTTCAATGCCATGGCACGCATCGTGCTCATAGCTGCGCCTACAGGAGACTGTAGGTGATCGCCGCAAGCAACATCGCAGGGCCGCCATGCGGGCCAGAGCAAGGTCCGGTCGCTACCCTCGCCGTCGCTGCTCCCCCCAGTTCCAGCCACGCCTCGGAGAAGGGGTCCTGGCTCGGAATGCACCGAAAGGGATTCATCGCTCTGCTGGTGCTGGTGTTGGTGCCGCTTGTTGCTCTCGGTAGCTTCGCCTGGTACCGACGCAGCCATCCAACTGGGTCAGCGTTCCGCACGGTGCGGGTGGTGCGCGCCGACATCACCGAGCGCGTGACCGCCACCGGCACTCTGCAGCCGGTCCTCACTTCGCCGGTCGGCGCGCAGGTCTCGGGCATCGTCTGGAAGCTCTATGCCGATTTCAATTCGCAGGTGAAAGCTGGAGATCTCCTGGTGGAGCTGGATCCCGCGCTCTTCCAGAACGCGGTGGCGATGGCGACCGCGCAGCTTGCCCAGGCCAAGGCGAACCTGACCAGCGCGCATGCGAGCGCGCGCGGCGCCGTAAGCGTACGCGACCGAACGCGGCTCCTCGAGCGCAAGTCCCTGGTGAGCGGCGCCGATCTGGACGCAAGCGAGGCGGTCTTCGGCCAGACTGCCGGGCAATCGCGCTCCGGCACCGCGCAGATCGCGCAGGCGTACGCACAGCTCGACAAAGCCAAGCTGGATCTCGAGCACTCGATCATTCGTGCGCCCGTGGACGGAAGTGTCATCTCGCGGAACATCGATATTGGCCAGGCAGTGGCGGCGACCCTGACGGCTCCCACCCTTTTCACAATTGCCCAAGATCTTCACCACATGCAGGTTCACGCTGCCGTGGATGAGGCCGACATCGGCGGGGTCCGCACTGGCCAGAACGCGACGTTCACGGTGGATGCGTTCCGCGATCAGACCTTTGGTGCGGTCGTCCACGAGGTGCGGAACGCGCCGCAGACGTTATCGAACGTGGTGACCTACGACGTGGTGCTCGACGTGGAAAACCCTGACCTGAAGCTGCGTCCGGGGATGACGGCCAACGTGCTGATTCTCATCGTGCAGAAGAGCCAGGTGGTGGCGGTGCCGAACGAGGCACTGCGTTTCCGGCCGGCGACCGGGCCAGCCACAGCGGGCAGCATGAAAATCGTGCCCCCGGGCGTCCAGCAGGGCGCGGCGGTCTACGTGGTAAGTGGCGGCCGCGCCGTGCGCGTCGCGATCAGGATCGGCGTGACCGACGGGAACATGACCGAAGTGGACGGCCTGGAACCTGGCCGCGAGGTGATCGTCGACGTGGCCCGAGACAAGAGCAAGGTGCCTGCTGCCGGAGGGGCCGGACGTGGCAGTTGAACCAATCGTCAGGCTCGCGGGCATCACCAAGACCTACAAGACCGGCGAGGTCGAGGTACATGCCCTGGTCGATGTGGACCTGACAGTCGAAAAGATCGAGATGGTCGCGATCATGGGTCCGTCCGGCTCCGGGAAATCGACGCTGATGAACCTGCTCGGCTGTCTCGATCAGCCCACCAGCGGCAGCTATCTCTTCGAGGGGCGCGAGGTCGCTACCCTGCAGAAGCGTGACCTCTCAGCGCTGCGCCTTTCGGCATTCGGATTCGTGTTCCAGGGCTTCCAGCTCATTGCGCGCACCAGCGCGCTCGACAACGTGGCGCTCCCGCTGGTGTACGCCGACGTGCCGGTGGGGGAGCGCAGAGCGCGGGCCAAGGAGGCGCTGGCGCGGGTTGGGCTTGCGGGCCGCGAGAACCACACCTCCGCGCAACTCTCCGGTGGCCAGCAGCAGCGCGTGGCCATCGCCCGCGCGCTGGTCAACCGGCCGCGCCTGATCCTGGCCGACGAGCCCACCGGCGCGCTCGACACGCGCACCTCAGTGGAAGTCCTGGGCCTGGTCCAGTCCCTCCACAGAGGCGGGATCACTGTCGTGATGGTCACGCACGAGCCGGACATCGCCGCCTACGCCGACCGGCTGGTGGTCGTGCGCGATGGGCGAATTCTGTCAGACAAGAAGCAAGTCCCCCACGATGCGGCGGCTGATCTCGCCGCGATGCCGGAGAAGGCAGCTTGAGAGCGCTCGCCTCCATCATTCCACTCGCGTTCGGCGCGCTCCGGCGCAACCTCATGCGCTCGTTGCTGACCTCGCTGGGCGTGATCATAGGCGTGGGCGCGCTCATCGTGACCGTGGCGTCCGGCGAGGGCTCCAAGGCCGTTCTGGAAGAGCAGCTCGCCACGCTGGGAACTAACCTCTTGATCGTGCTCCCCGGCTCCAGCACGCTCGGCGGGGCGCGCGGCGGGCCTGGCAGCGGCAAGCCACTCACCCACGCCGACCTCCTCGCCATCATGCAGGGGGCGAGCGCGGCCCGTTACGCCGCGCCGCTGGACCGAACCGTTGTGCAAGTCGTGCTCGACAACCAGAACTGGCTGACCACAGTCTACGGATCCACGCCCGACTTCTTTGCCATCCGCGAATGGTCAGTCGCGCGTGGCCGTTTCTTCAACAGCAGCGAGTCCGACTCCGGCGCCAAGGTCTGCGTGTTCGGACAGACGGTGGCGAAACAACTCTTCGGCTCCAGCGAACCGCTGGGCCAAGTCGTGCGCGTGAAGTCGATGCCTTGCCAGGTCGTCGGCGTTCTCGTGAGCAAGGGACAGTCCTCGCAGGGCCAGGATCAGGACGATCTGGTGGTGATGCCCTGGGTGACCTACAAGTCCCGGATGATGAGCCAGGACCGGATTCACGTCGGCAGCATCCTGGTCTCCGCCATTTCGCCCGATGAGGTGTCACACGCGCAAACCCAGGTGATCGGGATTCTCCGCCAGCAGCACCGCCAGTTGGACGGCCAGCTGGACGATTTTACCGTACGCAATCTGGCGGATCTCGCTGCCACCCAGGAGAAGGCGGCCGACGCCCAGACGGGAATGCTTCGCAACGTCGCCGCCGTGTCGCTGCTGGTCGGCGGAATCGGCATCATGAACATCATGCTCGTGTCGGTGACCGAACGCACGCGCGAGATCGGGATCCGCCTGGCCATTGGCGCCAGCGAGAACAAGGTGCTGCTGCAGTTCCTCGTCGAGGCCGTGGTGCTCTCAGCGGCCGGAGGCCTGCTCGGGATAGCCTTCGGGATCGGAGGAGCTTTGGCGCTTGCCTCAACCATGGGATGGCCGTTCGTGCTGTCGCCGCTGTGGATTTTCGTCGCCTTCGGGATTTCCATGGCGATCGGCGTGATCTTCGGATTCTATCCCGCGCGCAAGGCCGCGCAGATGAACCCCATCGACGCGCTACGCTTCGAGTGAACGCTCGGCGCTCGCTCCGATGACCGCGCCGCAAGAGCGCTTGGCCGAGAGGTGCACATATCGCGCATCGTCACCGAGCCAGCGCGAGGGAGAGGGTCAGGGCAAGCGTCGTGGCCACAGTTATCACCGGCGCCGCCAATAAGCCGAGTATCACGAACCGCCCGGTGCGCACTTCTTGGCCCTCACGCCGCGCGAGCGCGATGACGAGCATGGTTGCCAGTGAGCCGAAAGGAGTGATGATCGGCCCGACATCGGCGCCGATGAGCGCGGCCAGGACCGTACCCGTGTCGGCGTGCGCAGCCAAGAGCACGCTTCGCGCGATCAGCGCCGCGGGAAGGTTGTTCATGATATTTGAGGCCAACGCCGTCGCACCCGCGGCAGCGAGGAGCTTTTCGGGCGATCCCGGTCTCATGTGCGCAAGCCACCCGGACGACAGGCCGATGATGCCCAGATTCTCAAGTCCCTGTACCGCAACGAAGAGCCCGACGACGAAAGGGAATACGCCCCACGAGAGCTCGCCCACCGCCCGAATGCGCACGCGCCCGGTCGCTGCGCCAGCGATGGCGAGCACACCACTGCCCGCGAAGGCGACAACGTAGGGCTCGATCCCCACGAACGGCGCGACAAAGTAACCAATGAGCACGACCCCGAGGACGGTCACGCAAACGAGAAAGTAGATACGATTCGGAACCATGCCGTCCGGCTCCGGAAGTGACTCGCCGTCGAAGCAGTTCGAGATCTCGCGACGAAAGTGCCGCCGCAGCAGAGCGTATGTGATGACGAGCGCAACGAGCTGTGGCGCGATCATTCTTGCCGCGAACGCTGCAAACGTCAGGTGGAAGGCATCCGCGAAGAGAATGTTCGTCAGATTGCTGATCGGGAGGAGCAGCGAACCTACGTTCGCAACCAACGCACACAGTACGATGTACGGCGCCGCCGGGAGCTTGAGCCTCTTTACCAGGGCGAGCATGACGGGCGTGAGCATGACCGCCGTGGTGTCGAGTGACAGTATCGCCGTGACGATCGCACCGAGCACGAATGCGTTCCGGTAGAGCGAGCGCGCGTTGCCCCTCGCGATGCGCGCGCATCGAATCGCGGCCCAATCGAAGAAGCCGCTCTTGCCCACGAGGAGAGATAGAGCCAGAAGCGAGAGAAGAAAGAGAAGCGCGTTTTTCCCGGCAAGCGTCGAGTCGATCGCTTCGCGCGGTGACACGAGGCCAAGAGCGAGCATCGCCGCTGCCCCGAGCATTGTCCACCAAGCCTCGCTCCATCGGCGCGGGCGCACGATGACGAGGACGAGCATCGTCGCGAAAATCACTAGGGTGACGACGATGCGTGCTGTGTCTGTCACTCTTTTGCCGATCGTATGTTGCGCGTTTCGGGCATGAAGAAGTAGAGAATGGCGAAGGCCGCCGACGCCACAGCCGCGAGGAAGAGGAATCCGGCGTGAGAGCCCACACGGTGAACGATACCACCGGCGATAACCTGGCTCAGCGACGCACCGATGCCAACGGCAGTGGTGATGGCTCCCAGCGTGAGATTGAAGCGGCCGGTACCACGGGTCAGATCGGCGATCACGAGCACGGATACGACGCCGAAGATCCCCGCCCCGATGCCGTCCAGAACCTGGATGGCCACGAGCAATTCCGTATTGGAAGTGAGTGTGTAAAGAACACCGCGAATTGGGAGCACCCCAAACGCGATCAGCAGAAGTGGCTTTCGCCCCCAGGTTCCAGCCTTCCTCCCCGACCAAGACGAGAGCAACGTTATGACGAACTGGGTTGTGACCACGCACGCCGACATGAAGAGCATCGAGCTTCGCCCCTGACCCTTTGCCAGTAACTCGCCGAGCAGAGGCAGCATCGCCGCATTCGCAAAGTGGAACATCACGGCGCAAACGAGGAAGATGACCAGGGGGCGATCGCGAAAGAGCACCCAGACGCTTTCCGCTTTGCCGCCCTTCTTGCGGTCAGTTGCGCCACGAGCGAGCTCGTAGTCAATCTCGGCGGGCCTGATTAGAAGCAAGATGAGAATCGTGGGGACCGCGAGAACCACGACGAAGAAGAAGATGCTCCGGTTGGAAACGAAGTAGCCGAGGAGGCCCATCAACACGGCGGCCGTCACGTTACCTGCCGAGTTGAAGGTCTGATTGCGACCCTGCCGGGTGTCGAACGCGGCATGTCCGACGATCCCAAGCGACATCGCGCAGATGGCTGGGATGAACACGCTTGACGTGCCGCCAATCAAGACCTGGGCGCCCATGAGGGTCCAGAACGACGGAAACAGTGCTATCAGCAGCGCTCCCGCAGCCAGCGCGGCCACGCCCACACCCACCAGCGCTCGCTTTGATCGAAGAGAGTCAACCAGCGCGCCAGCCGGCGTCTGTGTGAGGATTCCTGCGATCCCACCGACCGTGAGCGCGAGCCCGACGCGTTCTTCGTCCCACTTGTAGCCAGCCAGGTAAATTGCGAGGAACGGCCCCACCCCCGTCCGCACGTCAGCGAGGAGGAAATTGAGCCAATCGAGGCCACGCAGCGTTAGTCGCGAAGGGGAGTTCGGGATCCCCACGGAGCCGTCAGGCTCGCGTGCTCCTGTCACGGATTACACTTCACCCCATGGTGTACCAGGTCATACGTCGACGTCCTCATAGCCGCTGAAGGGGACCCACATGCTCTTTTCGGTCCCGATCACAGTACTGTAGGAGTGGAGCATCCCGAAACTAGAGCATTTGACAGAGTAGAAATCCAGACTCCGGTTCTGGGCGAGTTCGCTTCTTATCTCGTCGAGCATGACTACGCTGGTTTTCTTCTCGGTGTGGATCTTCCTGATCACGAACTCCTGGTCCTCCTGGGTCAGGAAGGAGTAGATTGGGGACAGGGCATGCCGGTCCACCAGGTCCAGAATGTCCTCGGGATAGACGTCCTTCTGAGATTCAGTCTCGACGGCCACGACGCTCAGCTGGCCGAGCAGCCCTCCCGTCTTCTCGGGATCGGACGCCGGATAGGTGGTGATGCAGGGGATCGCCATCTTGAAAAACACTCTCGATTTTTCGTCGATCGATGGGACTTTGGCGGAATAGCCGCAACTGTATTTCACCAGGCACTTCTCCTTGGAGACGGGAGTGTGCTTTTCGATGAAGAAAGGGTATTCGAAATCGATCTTCACCGTGCTCGCCTTGAGTTCCTTGACGTAGTCGGCGATGTTGTCGCGAAGCGACTTGGTCCCGATCCGGTCCCGATGCTGGTGGACCACCTGGATGAACTTGTCGATCCACCCCGCCTCGAACTCGTGCATGATGCGGGCGTTGATGGAGATGTTGGCGATCGTGGCTTGGCCGTCCGGATTGGTTTTCGACACCACCTTAATGGGGAAAGGCAGGTCCTTCATCCCGACGTCCACCAGAAACCTCTTTTCATCCTTCATGGTTGTTTCTCCTCGATCAGTGACTCGGCCAGGTGGGCCATGATCTTCCAGATGTCGCTCTTGAACAAGCTCACATTGATCCTGGCACCATTGTCAGAAAGATTCCAAGCATCTCCGCCGGCCGCCGAGCTGTGCGGATGAAGCTTCACTGGTAGGAAATCGAGCCGACCGCAGATCTCCCCGATGAGGCTCATGGACTCATCAGGATGGCGGGTCGCGAATGCCAGAGTATCCAGGCCCCCCAGCACGGCGGTGAAGGCGCCGATGTACTTCAGGACATCGTAGATCAGGATGTCGCGCGCTGCAGCATTCCCGACTGTGGCCGGGCCGGCCGCAAGGTCGCTGTAACTACAACGGCGGCCCAGCAGGGCTTTGAAGCCGCTTTTCCGAGACAGAAGCTCGTTGATCTCCCTGAAAGACATCCCAGAAGAGTGGAGCTCGAAGACGATCGTGGCATCGATGTCCCCGCAGCCGGTCCGGGAGGGGATTCCTTCCACGGGAGTGAAGCCGATCGTGGTGTCCAACGACTTTCCATCCCGCAGGGCCGCGACGTTGGTGTGGTCGCCCAGATACACGGAAACCATCTTGCCGACGTTTCCCCCAAACAAGGAACGTGCCTTCTCCCAGGCCCACTGGTGCACCAGCCCGTAGCTCCCGTATCGCCGCACGCCCTTTTCCCTCAGTTCCTCGGGGACCGCGTAGGTGCCGGCTACGTCGGGCAGCCCTGAGAAGAACGCCGTGTCGCAGAATAGGACATGAGGAATTTCGGGCAGCTCGTTCGTCCAGCGATCGAGCACCTTGCAGGTCATGTCGTTGAATTCGGGCAGGAATCTGACGGCGTCCTCCACCTCGCTCAGCGTCTGGGGCGTGACCCGCAGGATGGGTTCCTTGATCCGATCCCCGCCGTGACGAAGCAGATAGCCCACCGCCTTCACCCGGCCGAGGTTTCCCGCGCCCTTTTTCACCGTCTGGAGCCATTCTGCGCCAAACGCGCAGCGGCTGGATCGGACCGCGCCTTGCTCGAAAACGCACCAGCGCAGATAGGGCGGATCAGGATCGAACAGCAGCAGCATCTTTCTTCCCCTTCATCAAGGCGATGCCTTCCCAACAGATCACCAACTCCTCCTCGGTCGGGACGATCAAGACCCTTACCTTGGAATCCGGCGCATCGAGGCGCGCGATCTCGTCGCCGGAGACCCGCTTGTTGGCCTCCGCATCCAGCCTGACGCCGCACCAGTCCATCCCCTCACAGACCTTCTCCCGCACCAGCCAATTATGGACGCCGATGTCGTCGGTGAAGACCAGGACGTCCAGGCCGCCCAGGACGGCGACATAGCTGCCGACGTATTTTTTGAGTCGGTAGACGTACATCTCGAAGGCCAGCTTTGCCTGCGGATCCTCGCCGACGCGCTGGATGATGTCCCGAATGTCGCTCGAGAAGCCGGAGATTCCGAGAAGCCCGCTCTTCTTGTTCAGCATGTCCATCAGGTCGTCGGGATGATATCCGTACACCGCCATCAGGTAGAGGGTGAGGATGGGGTCTATGTCCCCGCTCCTGGTGCTCATGACCAGCCCCGAGAGTGCCGTGTAGCCCATCGAGGTGTCCACGGACTCGCCGTCCTTGACGGCCACGGCGCTGGATCCGCCCGTCCCGAGGTGGCAGGCCACGATCCGCGATCCTTCCAGGGGGATGCCGAGGTTCTCGACGATCTTCCGGACAACATAGCGATAGGAAAGGCCGTGGAAGCCGTGTTTGCGGAACCCATACTTCTTGACGAGGCCCTTGGGCAGAAGATACGTGCAGGCGCAGGCTGGGATAGTGGAGTGAAAAGCCCCGTCAGCAGTGACGTACTGTGGGAGCTTGGGAAGGGCTTTTCGGCAGGCATAGATGACCCGGAGGATGGCCGGATGATGGACGGGGAGGATGGGGACCAGGGCTTTCAGCCGGAGCAGAAGCGCGTCGTCCACCCATGCCGTCTGGAAATGGCCGGCCGCATGGACCCATCGATGGCCGATACAATCGAGCTTGATGCCGAGCTCCCCGAGCTTGTTGATGACCAGGACGGCTGCCTGCCCATGGTCATCCAGCGGGGTCTCTTCGCTGGCCCGGTTTCCGCCATGATCATACTCAATCGAGGAGGGCCTGCTCCCCGTGACACCGACCCGGTGCGCCTTCCCAGATAGGACGACCCGGATGTTCTCCGCTTGGTCTACGGAAAACACCTTGAAGGTGAGAGATGAACTCCCGCAATTGAAGGTCAGGATGTTCAAGAAGAACCACAACCTGTCGGCTCAGTCGCAGCAGGGCCCCACGCCGCGATCCTGCGCGCTGACTCGCGCGTGGTCGTTTTCCACGGTCTGCTGGATGTCTAGCTTGCTGAGATCCACGTACACCTTCGATTCCTCATAGCTGATCCGCTTGACCCGGCTGGGCGAGATCAGGATCCTTTGACCTGCATACCAGTGGCCGGCTTCGACGACCAGCTCGCGAATCTCCCAGCTCCTGTCATCCACCAGAAAGCCGGTCACATGGCCGATGGTCTCGTCGGTCGCTTCAATCTTGTAGCCGGTCACCGCCTGGGTGCTTCGCAGATGTTTGTCGTCCCGGTGGTGGTACTGGCGGCGGACTTCCACCTCCTCTTTGGTTGGGGGCAGGGCCGCCGGATAGCCGCCCAGGCCCCACATCGAGTCCCCCTCCCAGTAGGTCGGCCAGCCGTAGTAGCCGTAATACTCCGTCTCGTATTGACGGGAAACGGGTTTGTGTGACTCGATAGACGGACTGTCTTGAATCTGCGCCTTGCGCAGCTTCACGTGAAGCGTCTTCTCGTCCTGGTCCAATCTCCCGAAAGCATGGGGGGAAAGCAGGACGAGGCGTCCGGTCAACCAAGATCCGGTGTCCGCGACCAGGTACCGGATCACCCATATCTCATCATCAAAGTAGAAGTCCTTCACGTGGCCGATGTCGCCGTCCAACGCGGCGAGCTTGTTGCCGTAGAGTTCTTGGGTGCTTTGCACGTGCGAGTCGCAAGTCGCGACGCCGCAGTGTTCTTTTGGACTTGGATTCATGGTGGCTCCCTGTCTCGTGTTCTTCTGGATAATTGGTTCTTTCCTGCAAAGTCTCAATGCATGATCGGTGCCATTAGCCACCATGTCACGAGGGGACGTGCCCTCTCGGGCGAAGCTGAGGATTCTGCGTCGGTTCGCGGCCCGGCGAGTCTTTCCGCTCCAGCTCGTCGGCTCCATCGACTCCGCTACTCCTTCGAATTGAACGACGGGGCACATCACCTTGATTGAGCTGCCGGCCGGGTTGTGGCGGCTGCGCATGCTTCGATGGGTCGCCCAAGAGCGTCGGAGCGGCGGACTGGCAGCCTTCGCGCTCCCCTGCGAGGTGTAGGCATAGCACTTGCTCATGATCCAACGGCCACGAAGGACGCGAGCGTAGGAGATGGGCCCATTCACGCATTTATCGCGCACTCGACGAGGAGGGCAGTGACGCTCAGATGGAATCCATACCCGTCGCGTTGACCGAAGTGTCCGGCCTGTCCAGCAGCGAGGCCAACAGCCGTCTCCAACAGTTCGGCCCGAACTCCATACCCGACACTTCGGTCCATCCTATCCGCAGTGCACTGGGAAAATTCTGGGCGCCTGTCCCGTGGATGCTGGAACTCGTCATCGTGATCGAGCTCGGTCTTCATGAAGATGTTGAAGCATCGGTAATTGCGGTCCTTTTGATATTCAATGCCGCTCTCAGCTTCTTTCAGGAGAGCCGCGCCAAGGCCACACTGAACGCCCTCAAGTCACGGCTCGCGCTGACGGCTTCCGCTCGCCGAGATGGGACCTGGAGCAATATTCCCGCGGCCAATCTCGTGGTCGGGGACATTGTGAAGTTGTCGCTCGGTGGAGTCGTACCAGCCGACGTGCACGTTCTGGAAGGCTCCGTTCTCATCGATCAGTCCATGCTCACGGGGGAGTCGGTGCCGATCGAGGCCGGGCCGGGTCTGCAAAGCTACGCGGGCGCGCTGGTGCGGCGGGGCGAGGCGGTGGCCGCGGTCACTGGGACGGGAACTCGAACCAAGTTCGGACAGACCGCTGAACTGGTGCGCACCGCTTCGGTCACAAGCACTCAGCAGAAGATCGTTTTCCGGATCGTGCGCAATATCGCCCTCTTCAACAGCGGCGTCATCGCGCTACTGGTGTCCTATGCCCTAGTGCACGCCATGCCGCTACGGGAGATGGTCCCCTTGGTCCTCACGGCGATTCTTTCATCCATCCCGGTTGCACTACCCGTGACATTTACACTCGCCGCCGCCATCGGTGCAAAGGCGTTGGCCAAGGTCGGCGTCCTTCCCACCCGTCTCTCGGCTGTGGACGAAGCCGCGACGATGGATATCTTGTGTGTCGACAAGACAGGCACGCTGACGCAAAACGAATTGACCGTGACGGTCGTCAAGGCCATGGACGGGTTCGGCGAGGCCCAAGTTCTTGGGCTGGCTGCCCTGGCCAGTTCGGACGGCGGGCAGGATTCGGTGGATGCGGCGATTCGCTCGGCTGCCTCGGGCCAGAGCGCAGTCGATCTGCCGAAGCTCATCCGGTTTGTTCCGTTTGATCCGGAAACCAAGAGGTCTGGGGCATCGGTAACGGCTGCAGATGGTACCGCATCGCGGATCGTCAAAGGAGCCTTCAGTGTCGTCAAGGACCTCGCGCAGGCCGCCCCCAATGGGTCAGACGTCGCCGACGAACTTGAGAAGAAAGGATACCGCGTGCTTGCCGTTGCAGCCGGCGCGGAGCAAGCCATGCGGCTGGCCGGCTTCATTGCGTTGAGCGATCCTCCGCGATCGGATTCCGCTGGACTTGTCACGCAACTGCGTGCGTTGGGTGTGCGTACGATGATGGTCACAGGCGATGCGCCGGCAACCGCCGCCATCGTCGCCCATGCGGTGGGCTTGGACGGAGCAGTCTGTCCGTCCGGCACTGTTCCCGACGGGGTACGTCCGGAGAGCTTCGGGGTCTTTGCCGGCGTTCTTCCCGAGGACAAGTATCATCTGGTTCAGGAACTTCAGAAGAGCGGTCACACCGTTGGGATGTGCGGTGACGGGGCCAACGACGCCCCGGCGTTGCGCCAGGCACAGATGGGCATCGCGGTATCGACGGCAACGGATGTCGCCAAGTCGGCCGCCGGGATCGTTCTGACCGAGGCGGGACTGGGCGGTATCGTTGCGTCGGTGAAGGAAGGGCGCATCATTTTTCAGCGTATCCTGACCTACATTCTGAAATCTGTGACTCACAAATTTGTGGGAGCGCTCTTTCTGTTGGCCGGGATTCTCATGACCGGGCACGCCGTCCTCACCCCGCTTCTGCTGGTGATCTCGATGATCACAGGCGACTTTCTGTCCATGCTCGCCACGACAGACAATGTGCGTATGTCCCCGGCACCCAACGTCTGGCACGTGGGAAGTATAACTGTAGGGGGGATCTTTCTCGGTTTCTGCGATCTCGCCTTTTGCACAGGCGTTCTGGCCATCGGGAAATATTCCCTAGGGTTTGGCATTGAGACGTTGCAAACCCTGTCCATTGTGACGCTGATCTTCGGCGGGCAGGCCGTTCTTTACGTCGTGAGGGAGCGCCGACATCTCTGGAGTTCGCGTCCGAGCACATGGCTGATGGTCGCATCGGCCACCGACCTCCTTATCATTGCAACACTGGCCACGCGCGGAATCCTGATGCACCCTCTGCCCGCTGGCGTAGTCGCCGTTCTATTTGCGGCGGCCGTTGCCTTCAGTTTTCTATTGGATCTGATCAAGGCTCCGCTGTTTCGCCGCCTGCAGATCGCCTAGTGCCGTCACCGAGCCACCACGAAACTCAGGGGCAGGGCGAGGGTGGTGGCAACAACCATCACAGGCGCCACCCATAGGCTGAGGATCACGAGCCGCCCGCTGCGCACTTCTTCCCCTTCACGCCGGGCGAGCACGAGCATGGTTGCGAGTGAGCCGAAAGGAGTGACAATCGGTCCGACGTCGGCGCCGATGAGCGCGGCCAGGACTGTCCCGGTATCGGCGTGCGAAGCCGACAGTACGGCTCGAGCGATCAACGCCGCTCGAAGGTTGTTCAGAATATCTTACTCTCTTGCCAAGCGCATGTTGCGTGTCTCGGGCATAGAGAAGTAGAGCAAGGCGAAAGCTGCCGACGCCACAGCCGCGAGGAACAGGAAGCCGGCATGAGAGCCCACGCGGTGAACGATACCACCGGCGATGACCTGGCTCAGAGACGCCCCGATGCCAACGGCAGTGGTGATGGCTCCTAGCGTGAGATTGAATCGGCCGGTACCGCGAGTCAAATCGGCGATCACCAGCACGGACACAACGCCGAAGATCCCCGCCCCGATGCCGTCCAGAACCTGGATGGCCACGAGCAATTCCGTATTGGAGGTGAGGGTGTAAAAAACGCCACGAATCGGAAGTACGCCAAACGCGATCAGCAGAAGTGGCTTTCGCCCCCAGGTTCCAGCCTTCCTCCCCGACCAAGACGAGAGCAACGTTATGACGAACTGGGTTGTGACCACGCACGCCGACATGAAAAGCATCGAGCTTCGCCCCTGACCCTTTGCCAGTAACTCGCCGAGCAGAGGCAGCATCGCCGCATTCGCAAAGTGGAACATCACGGCGCAAACGAGGAAGATGACCAGGGGGCGATCGCGAAA
>Ga0182010_10000648_pt1 | contig 19633 bp, 13 predicted proteins | sample 611E1MmetaG_FD_120488 | JGI IMG/M metagenome (GOLD analysis project Ga0182010, IMG submission 120488) | Permafrost microbial communities from Stordalen Mire, Sweden - 611E1M metaG | ecosystem: Environmental > Terrestrial > Soil > Wetlands > Permafrost | place: Sweden: Stordalen | collected...
GCAATAAGTAGATCTGCCAAGATGGCAACTTTATATGCATCATCTAACGACCTTGCATTGGTCATATCCAAGCGGATCAACGGAGACAAAAGAGCTGGTGATTCATCCCCTCATATACTTTTAACAAAAGGTATTTATTCTATCGATGTATCCAATGTTGACATCAGTTTTATTGGGCATTCATATTATGGAACCAATAACTCAGTAATCTCCGATATCATGTGCGTTCTGAAGAACAGGACACCCGATAAACGTCCGTTGATAGAAAAGGTACAGACACCTTCATTAAAAAGCATCTTCTGGAAATTTACTCCCCTTCATAAGACAGAGTCCCCTGAGTCAGCTTACTGTAACTGATAATCTTTTATTACTTCACATCGTTGCATTGCAGACTTCTTGCGTAGACCCTTTGGCAGCCGGGTAGTGCGGAGAATTGGTCTCTATCTGGGATAGCAGATCAATTGGAATATAGATATCGAATCATCACAGAGATTATTGCAAAATTCACTTGTCATAGACCCAATTGGGGAGCAAATTAATTAAATATTGCAAAGACTGTAAATAGATGGCACAGATTAAGTACTTCCTGTATCTTGCTTTTCACAATTTATGAAATCCTGCAGGTTATACGCAAATAATCAATAACGACTTTGGACTTTTTAAATCAACTCCCAGTATAACCGCCCTGTTTAAAGCAATACTTCAAGACCTTCGAAAGCAATTGTGAATAAAGTATCCCCTTCCCCGTGTTGTTCGATAATCCTGCTTTGAATGGCATCGAGGTCATCATCAGTTCTTAATGGTTCGTGATGAGTGAAAAACAGTCTTTTTGCTCCAGCATCCTTTGCCATAGCGATGCTTGAATCGAAGGTACCGTGACCCCACCCTTTTTTTAATGAATATTCAGCTTCAGTATAAGTTGAGTCGGCAATCAGGACATCTGCTCCGCATATAAAATCCGCAAGCATAGCCTTTTTCTCTGCAATCAGGTTCTCATTTATCTGATAAACATCGTCCTCAGGACTATAGATATTATAAAGAGGCTCGTTATCACCTGTAAAAAAAATAATCCGTCCGCCGCATTCGATCTTGTAGCCGAAATTTAGGCCAGGATGGTTCATCAGGATAGAGGTGATCTTTGTTTTGCCCAACTCTATGATCTGCTTCTCCTTCAAGGTAGTATAAGTTATTTCAGCTACCAATTCATTCTGCCCAACAGGGAAATAGCAGTAGTCCATCTGACCACTTAGCACGTCTTCTATGGACTTTCCTGAGACCGGATCTAATGCACCAAATATATGTATTTTATTATTTGGGATAAAAAAAGGAACAAAAAAAGGAAGGCCCTGAATATGATCCCAGTGGGTGTGCGTTAAGAAAATCGAACAATTTAGAGGCAGGCGCTTAAGGAGTTTTTGGGAAAGGGCAAAGATCCCGGTCCCTGCGTCCAGGATTATGAATTGTCCATCATCCGTCTCTAAAGAGATGCATGTTGTGTTGCCGCCGTATCGTACAGTTTTTGGTCCTGGAGAGGGGATAGAGCCTCGAACACCCCAGAAAGTTATTTGCAAGACTCACCCTCCACAATGGAATGAATATCTTTGTCTTTCTATCTGTCTATGATATGACATCTCAGATTTCGCAAATAGCTGCGATCACTTACTTACCAAATGATTCATAATTGCAACTGGTCGTGTTTTCAGGCACACAATCACCCTTGTTTGATAATTTAATTTAGTTACACGGCCAATGCAAAATTAAAATAGTACACTGTGTAATATAACGACAACATTATAGCCGGCACTAAAGAAAGCACCGAATATGAGACAGGCTGCGTTACATTGACGCTATCAACGCTATCCAGGCAAGGCATAGTCAGGTATTTCATATTATTTTTATTGAGACGTTCCACCTATAATACTAACCGTACCAGTGGAAGATGGCAGTTCACCACTTGACACCTGTTTTGAAATAAGCAGTGACATGAGAGAAAGTATATGCATAGAATTGTTTGCGTAACACTTATCCTCTGAAATGTCTGTGTCCAGTCTGGGTATGATGTATTTGCTTCCATCGTAATCAATTCTTACATGTGGGTCACTATCAGATGGCATTTCCTTCCGGGCGACAAACAGCGGGACGGAATGTTCGCAAAGCTTTATCTTAAACTCCTGAGACGGATCTTGCATTTGATGTCGAATAATTTCACCAAGCAGATACAATATTCCTTCCGGCGATCTGAGATGCAAGATGTATAAATTGTTGTCATCAGGCCTAACTTCATCCGATTTCATTTGTGCGACATCAGTAACTTGATATACTTTGTCGTCCCCACAATTTAAAAAATATTCTTCTTCTTTCGATTTTAGCTGATAGTAAATTTGGTTATTGTTCTCTTTGCTGCGCGCGAGCGTCAGCCCGGCTTTTTGAATTTCGACCAAATCCTGTTGCGAAAGTTGTTCTACCGTCATTGGCGGTGCGATTTCATGGGTCTTCTGCCTAGTTTCAAGATCGCAAGAATCGCTCTCAAAGACCTCGAGTGCTTTCTCAAAATCTTCATTGGCCTTATTTCTTAGTGACCACTTGACTGTTTTCCCGTTAGGCAGTTTCACACGTTGAACAAAAAGATTCAATAAAAGCTCTTTGGACCACCCCTGATCCCAAAAGTACTTGAATGTCTTCAATGTCACAGGAGTAAGCATGCCGTTGATAAATGCCTTACTATTATTCAAAACAGCCATGTCGAATATCGGGCTGCTAGAATAATTTACCCTGGGGGAAATAGAATATGGAGCAAATGTTCCACTTGAACTTTTAATTTGACTCAATCCGAACGTTGCAATCGGGGTATAGATGTTCCCGGTATCCAGCAAATAAGATGAACTTCCTTTAACGTCCTGTAACGTAGTGAAATACATTGGACGACGCTTGGCTGCGCGGACGATATTAAGCAGGAGCACGTCATTTTGAGATCTTTCAACAACCAAATTGTAGTCAGTCGCACTGATAGCCATTTGTTCTTTTTGAAACTGTGCACATCCTGCTAAAAATACTATAATGGTAATCCCAAAACACATTCTAGGTATAATCTGCCAGTGCATCCTCATAACTTTCACCTCCTGATATTTCGAATGCCTCTAAAATCCAACCGCACCTCAATAGAAAACGGATTAAACATGTCCCATGATTTCAAGTAAGAACGAGCGATTCGACCATTAGTTTAAGCAATGGCTCTCTCTCTGTCAATAGACAAGTAGCATTTATCGTTATAACGCTAACTATCCTTAATATTAGCCATCAGCCGTGCTTCTGCCCTAGCAAATCGTTGAGTTTGCACCTTCAGCATTTCGATGGCTACATCAGGGTATTCCTTGATTATTTGATAGAGTTTTTCTTTAGAAATCATGGCGACCGTCGTTTCCTCGGCAGCCTTTACTGAAGCAGTACGAACCCCCGTGCCAAAGAGTGCCAACTCACCAAACATCTCGCCTGGCCCAAGCATATTAAGCGGTATCAACTTTCCCTCAGTTGATCTTCTATAAACTTCAACGCTCCCGGAATAGATAATGCAAGCCTCATTGCCTTCGTCACCTTCCGTGAAGATCACTTCGCCATCTTCGTAAATTACAGTGTCTGTTGTGAGCGCAAGGATTTTTAACTCTTCCGGGTTCATTTTACTAAAAAGAGGGACATTCCTTAAAAATTTGATTTCTTCTGCAAGCGTTATTTTCATTCAGTTACTTCCTTCAAACAGTTTTTTGAATAATCCATCCTGTTGCATTAGCTCCTCAAAGTTCCCTTTTTGAACAATGTACCCTTTATCAAATACAATGATCTGATCATAATCCTTTATGGAGTTGAGGCGATGAGCTATGGAAAGTACGGTTTTATTAATGCACTTTTCTTCTATCAGCTTTGTAATGTGAGTTTGTGAGACTGCATCCAGAGCTGCGGTAGCTTCATCCAAGATCAGAATTGAAGGATTCTTGAGCATAATACGTGCGATCGCTATTTTTTGTTTTTGGCCGCCGGACAGTTTACTTCCTCTCTCGCCAATATTGAACTCCAATCCGACCTTGATGATGAGCTCCTCAATCCCAGATTTTCTTACAACATCTTTGAGCAGATCATTTATTGCCCCCTTAGCCCTTTTCCTCTGCGGATTTACATTCCCGAAGACAATATTTTCAGAAATGCTCAGTGAACTCATATACTTGTCGGGATGAAAAAAGGCTATTCTGTTTTTTGTCTCTTCAGGAAGCCGCTTTTTGAGAATTTCTCGTAGATTTAGAATTTCAGTTTGTATTTTATCGGTTATCAAATCAATCTTGGATTTGCCGGAAGTATGACCGAGAGCCAGCATGGATATATCGTCAAACAATGACGGATCGCTTCTCTCTATTTGATGAAATGAATCTGAGCTCAATGGCAGCCTTTCATTGATCTTGATTATGCTTTCGACCTGAGCACTATCCGAGTTAATATATCCTAGAAGAGGTGATTTATCTTTATGCAGTTTTTCGAGGAGAAGGCTATCGGTGGTTACCAGATTTAGCCCCATATTAAAATAACTGTCCAACAGACCATTTTCCGCAAGTATTTTTTTCAAATACAATTTGTAAAAACCATTTGCAGAACCAAATATTTCGCTGATTTCCGCTGTCGGACAAAATACTATATTTTCCAGTAACGAACAATACTCCAGAAACTTGCCCTCATTATAAAATTCAATATATTGGCTATCTTGCTGTGATAATTCTTGTATAAATGATTTTCTAGCCTGAATGATTGAACCTTTTTCAGCATCAGTCATAGCGTTCTTAATTTTGCTTAGTTTAGAGCATAACCCGATGGCGAATACATCGTCAAAAAATCCAACATCCCTAATAACATTAATAACCTGTTTATCGAGCAACTTAGGATCATCAATATCTTTAAATAAAGAGTAATCAATCCACTTTTCAATTTCGCTTCCATTATTGCAGTCTTTTCTGAGCAAAGAATAAATGATGTTGTTTTTTATAGTATCATTAAACATAAAGGGGGCTTGACTTACATGGCCTATTTGGGACCGGAGATCATACAGGGGAATGTTCTCAATATTATCTCCTCCAACAGTAATGACGCCATCCGACAGGGGGTATGTACCAGTTAATAGCGAAGTTGTAAGACTCTTCCCTGAGCCCGAAGTCCCTACAAGTGCAACTTTTTTGCCTTCTTCTGCTGTGAAATTTATGTCGTGTAGGAGCATTTCTTCGGGGGTGAAACCAAATTTAACTTTATTGAATTGAATAGCCCGATTTACAATTACTTCATCTTTCTTGTCCGGCAAAATACCCTTCTCCGGTTCAAATCTAAAATATCCATTAAGCTTGTCAAAAGCCACTTTGACCTGTTTCCATTCCAGTACGAAATTGACAAGTTCATTGACGGGATTATACAAGTTATTCAATACTACAGTTGCTGCAACTATTGTGCCCACTGGAATCCCGCCCCGGATACAAAGTACGCCTCCAAAGAAATAGATTGATAAAGGTCCCAGATAAGTGATCACTTTAAGTATGGATGACATTTCACTAGATAAATTTTCCAAATCGATGCTGACAGCGTACAAATCGTTGAGTCTTTTTTTCATTCTGGATTGCTCAAATAAATAGGTCTGATTGGATCGTATATCTCCCACTCCAGTAAATACCTCCTGCAGATAGCTGAACATATCGCCCCTCTTGATCCAGCTCTCGTTAGTCAACTGTTTTGTTCTACGGGCAAAGCGAGGAATAATTATAATGCTGATCGGAACAAATAAGGTCCCGGCAACAAACAATTGCCAGTTCAGATGTAATAAATAAAAACCGAAAAAAAATACTGTTATAACATTGATAACGGGCTGCAACAAAAGTTTTGAGAAGAATTTTCCTATATTGAATACTTCGTCCATGATACCGGTCGTAATAGGGCCGGCGGTATGCTCGTTATAGAAATTCTGAGGCAGTGACAGAAGATGGTTAAAGAGTTTCTGTCGAATGTCACATAAGAGAGACTGATTGTACTTTGCATAAAAGTTGCCCAGCAAATAGTTGGTTATACCGCTAACTATCGCTGCTATCAAAATAAAACTGCAATACCGCAATAAAGTGACTGACTTGTCGTTGGCCTCAATACCTGATTTTGATAATACATCGATAATCCTTTTTCCAGATTCAATTATAGAAATATTTAAGAGGACCATGGCTGCAGCAAATATCAACATAACGATAATGCGGCCTTTATGCTGAAATATGAAATCCCTAATAACTCTATTCTGCATAAATACCTTCCTGGTTTATTCCTGGCCGGAGTTACGTGGCATCAGGTTATAATGCCGTCGACAGCAAATATTTCCACTTCGCTATGACCCTTTATCTTGGCCGATCCCAATGCACGCGCATTTACCCTTTTATTTACGCGTTCGTACACTGCGCCGCTGACAAGTATTGTTTCATGAAAGTCCTTTGTAAGGCCCTCTATACGAGCAGCGAGGTTGGTATTGTCGCCAATGGCCGCATAGGTCATTTTCCTTACTGAACCCATGTTGCCGACAATGACATCTCCAACATGGATACCAATACCTATTCTCAGATCTTCCATGCCAAATTGCTGCCACTTTGGCTTAAGTTCGGTGACCATCTCCTTTATCGACACGGCAGCCTTCAAAGCAGAAAATTCCGGGTCGTCTAGCTTTGTCGGCGCTCCGAAAAACGCGAAAGTGCCATCTCCTATCAGTTGGGATACAGTCCCGCCGTTGGAAAGGATAATCTCCGTCACCTCTTTATGATACTCATTTAGGAAGTTGACGATTTTTTTGGGATCCTCTTTATTCTTTTCCGAATATGGCGTAAAGCCTCGTATGTCTGAGAAAAACAGGACCACTTCCCTCTGTTCGCCCTCTATCAGCTTTTCAACATCCGTATGCATCATCTGTTCTATGATATTTTCAGGCACATAGGATGCGAACCGCTGTCTGATTTTGATTCTTTTTTTCTCTTCGGAATAATAATGGAAAATTGTTGTGAAGGCGTAAGACAAGAGGACAGCTGAAAACAGAGGTATAATGCGTACAAGATAATCATGATTAAATGCATAAATTGAGACACCGGCAACGGCAACGGCCTCGATCGAGCAAAGAAAAGCCGCGGGTATGGGTCTGCGGTTAAAACACAGAAGCATCGCTAGTACAGAAACTATGAAAATATAGAAAGCCTCGGAAGAACGCGTCAGCTCGCGAAAAATACTACCCGAAAGTAGTGTATTCACAGTTGCACCCTGAATAATGACGCCGGAGGTCATTTTATCTTCGGAGCGCAAATATCTGAGAGGTGTTGAGTGTCTGTCCATAAACGGCATAGAAGTCCCGATAATGACAACTTTGTCCTTGAAGCGTAGGTCCGGTCCGCTGTTTTGCAGGCTAAACTTATATATGTCGTTCAGGGAATAGATGGGGATATCGCGGGCCAGAGTGTAATCGATAAGAATAGTCTGATCTGAGACCGCGGGTGAGCTGCCAGAATATTTTCTGGCTAGCATCAAGGGAAAGCACTCGACTTCGAAGAATAATTGCTGTCTGCGTATCACATCATCAATGTCGTCCGTAAGACCGAAGTATGATAAGTTATCTTGTCCGGCAGCTTGTAGATAAGCTTGAAGGGGAGCGCCTTCAGTTTCTTCGTCATCCTTCTTTACCTCTTTGGCCCGAAGGGGAGACGAGTAGCCTATCACAACATCCGTCCCTTCTTTTCTGGCTTTTAAAAGCGCCCTTGTATATACCCTGTCGTATCCCCCGGAAACCTTATCTTCAAGGGATATGGACGGCAGTTGGATGTCAAGACCAATAACCTTTGCACCGCTCCTGACAAGGTAATCTATAATCCCTGCAATATGGTTGTTATAGAAAATAAGCGGTAATCTGATCTGCTCATAGCTCTTCGCGTCAATGACGATCAGCGCTATGTCCTTTGCATGGTCTGTTACAGGTTTTGGCCTAGCAAGGAATCTGAGATCTATCGTACGCAGTTCAGGTATATTCCATGTCCCGTCTCCGGGGATTATTTTATGATCTGTAAAAAAAATCAGTATGGACACGAGAAGAGCAATCCATAGATAGGAACCTATAAACTTTAGGAGCATTATGCCTTCCCGACGCCTCTTTAAAAAATCGGCATTTTCAGATGGTTAATTTATTCCTTAGCATTATAATTGCAATTCGCAGATCTCAGCTGAAGCAGCTTAAATTGCAATTTTTCCAGTGACTCGCTATCTTCATGTTGTTTGCGGAGAACTGCGTACTGTTCCAATGCTGAATCGTATAGGTTATTACGCTCAAGGAAAAAAATAAAAGAGAGTCTTGCAACAGTATCTTCAGGATGTTCCAATAATTGTCCCTTGAAATCCTTTATGCGGCTGTTCAGGTTCGGCAAATCAGCCGCAGCCGGCAGATAGAAACAGCTGCGTTTTGAGCCTATGACTTTTCCACCTCTAAGTGCTTCGATTTCCCATTCATAACGGGACCCTAAATGCAGTGCCGGTCTTAACTGTGGATAATCGATCTCGACATTTGGCGTAGTCTCTTGCCATAAGGGTTTAGCCTCTGTCTCAAAATAAAGCGATAATCTGTACCGTTGCGCCCCGCTTACCAAATTCCATCTGAAAGTTGGTCTTTCTTCCGCCGTACAGGTGTTGGAGAGGCCGTCTACCAGTATCACATTGGACAGATCGCCCCTCAGAATAAGTGTTCCTGATTGTGCTGCTCCATACGTTCTGGGTAAGACAACCTTTTTATCTTTTCTTATCTGCTGGCAGGGAGGAACACTATGAAGTGTATTAACTGAAAACTGCGAACTGTCTTTCCATATTTCCTCCTGGCCGGACTTCAGGTAATGGACGGTCAGTCCACCGCCCTTTGCAATCTTCACTACATCCCCTGGATAAAGCAGGTCGCCAAAATCCAAGTGCTTTTCTTTTCCAGCGTGTCGAACAATGGCTACTCCATTTATATCCAGGACAACAGCGCTGTAATCAATGTTGTCTGCCAAGGAACCCGATGGTAACACAAAGAGCAATAATAGTATCATTGCATATCGCATCTACAATTCTCCTTTGTTCTCAAAGAGTGTTAATATTACTCAAATTCTAATCTTATCGAATTTCTTCACTCTAATACATCACAAACGCCGACCAGAAGAATGAGTGGTAATATCCATCTATTATTGGAACCTTGCGGACCCGCACTCACCAGTTAGTCGCACCCGACAGTATAAACGGGCTCCAGTAGAAAGGGTGCGGATATTTATTTATCAGATCCAGCTGCGCTGTCCGCATTGCCTCTCCCACAGGCTGGCTCTTCAGGTGCGTATAGAAATCATCCATGAATAAGTAGGTCGACTCATCACTTACTTTCCAGAGAGTCGAAATGACCGATGATGCACCAGCGTATAGAAACGCCCGGTTAATGCTGATCAGTTCATCGCCGGTGCTGATCTTCCCAATGGCGGTTTCGCACGCACTCAAGACGACCAGAGAGGCCTCGATAGACATGCCGAATATTTCTCTCGCAGTAAGACTGCCATTCTGATTGACCGTGGAAGCAAGCCGCAACGATGATTCAAGCGGCTGGTTCTCATTTAGTTCTCCGTGGGTTGCAAAGTGCAGGATGTGATATTTTGGCGACTCATCTATGGCCCTCTGTTTTGTTGCTTCTTTGCGTGTATGGACTTCTGCGTCTTTAAAAAGCGAGCCGATATTATTTACTTCCTTTTCTGCAAAGGCAAGATTGAATAAAGGGTTATTCAAATCAGGATTCCCGAATGCGAGCAAATTATCAAGGTCTTTATTATTATTTTTATTTATAAACTTAAGCAGACTTGCACTCGAAAGATAGCTGATCATCTTTTTCTCAATAAGATATTGGCCATCATCAACCCTCAAGGCTTGAAAGGGCATATAATGGAGCATATCATGCGGAACGATAATCAACTTCGTTTTGCTCCGGCTTACCTGCATTATTTTGTCCGGAATAAGTTTCTTGTATAGCTGCGCGCCAAGTCCGGCAACGACATCAAAATCGGCTCTCGCTGAAATTGCTGCGCGATATTCCTGTATTTTTTTTAGCAGGTCTTCTTTCTTTATCTGAACAGCTGTGAAGCTCATCTCTGAATTGGTAATCCCCCAGACGAGGAGCTGCGCAGGCATGACATAATAGACAAGCATGGTCTGATCCGGGGCTAACAGTTTTTGAACTTCTTTTAATGTGAGCGGCGAGACAGTGAGCAGTGAGGCTGTCTCCGGCGCCTCTTCCCTGATACGCTGCATATATACATGATATTCTTCCAGGGCTGCCGCCAGGGCCTTCTTAAGTTGCTCAACATTATCCTTGGTGGAGCGTTTGGTGTCGGATACATCCTGGCTCTCTGGTTGGGCCTCACCTACTTTTGCGAGGCCGTCCTGCAAAGACACCACCCTGCTTTTCAGTTCGCGCTCTTTGTTAATCAATGCCGATGCTTTCCCTCGCGAAAGGTCAACTCTCGTGCCTAGAATATCCAGAAAAGCCCGTGCCCTCACATGCTCAGCAATATTAAACGCCTCATCCGTTCTGCCTGTAATAACAAGTGATTTAATAAGTCCATTGTACACATCCAAATTTCGTTCGAGAAATGACATTCTATTCTCTTCTGATCTCATCAGCGAGCGCTCATCTTCTACTTGTTTTATTGCTGTATAATAGTGCTTGATTGCCTCTTCATGCCGGTTGAGGAGGCTTAGTGTCCATGCAAAGCCTCCATGGGCGGCGTAGAGCAGTGCAGATACACCTGCATCATCTGCCTTAAGGCAGGCCTCTCTATTCAACTCCAAAGCCTTTTCAGTGATGCCCTTTTTCCCATAGGCGATGGCAAGCAGGGTGAGTCGGTATATCTGCCAGTCAACGAATCCATCTAAAAAGCGATCTGATTTCTCTAATACAGTAATAGCAGCATCGTAATTCTTCAACATCAGATATATCGCGCCTGCTGAAATCGATGCGCCAACATAAGCCCGACGCATTGACACTTTATTTGAATAAGTATCTTTCCCGTTCAATTCTGTAGAAAGCAGGTAATCTTCTTGTGCTTCATAAAGTCCCATACTGCTTTTAGCATTTTGCAGCGCCTTTTCATAATCTCCTCTTCTTACCTCAATATATGAAAGATATCTGTAGACAGTCGAAATAAGAAGATTGCTATAATAATTCGATTCTGCTGTTTTGGCGATTCTCAAAGCATCTTCGAGGCTGCTGACCGCCTGATCATACTGACCGAGCCTGAGATAGGCCGTAGCGTATGTATGGATGCTCCATCCTTGAGTAATAGCCGAGTTTGCTTTTTCAGCAAGACTTGCCGCCTTCAGACCGCTGGCGAGTCCGGCTTCGTAATTCCCAGTATAAATATACAGTTGCCCGGCACGCAGATATGTTATCGCAGCAAACATGAACTTGCCTTCTTTTTCAAACTTAGGTCCATATTTTTCACATCGCGCAATGTGCTCCTTTATTTTGCCTTCAATGAGAATCTCGCTGAAGCTTTTTATCTGAAAACATTCCGCCTGAACTACGGAAAGGACAACGAAAAATATAGCGGTGAAAAACCATGTTTTCCCCATAAGGATTTGCCTCCGAAAATTATGAATTTTCATGAGCATGTTCATAAACGGACTTAATGGATATTTAGTCCAATAATGTTCCAAATATTAAAAATATATGGCCAAAGCAATACTTTGGCGACGTATATTTCTTATCATACGCATATTCAATTGTCAACATAAATCATGATCACATAAATTATGATCGATTCTCCCCTCATTGGCACAGCTATTTTGATAGCCTATTTTTCCCTTTGATAGCTGCTTATCACTATTGACAAACTGATTTCCCCTTTAGGGCGACAATGACCTTTACATCAAGAACAAACCGCGGGTATACTCTTATCAAGCTAGTGTTCGGATAGTGATGTAACGTGGCAAAGTAATCTATTTTAGACCTTATCTAAGCAGAGGGATATGGTCGTGAAAGACATCGACGGTGATATTGTTAAATTAATGGCGATTATAGGAGGCTCACTATGAGATGCCTGAGATGTATTGTCTTACTTGCGGTGGTATTTCTAACTGTTCTTGTTATGTATGCTGAAGCGTCCTCTCCAAGAATGGTGATCCACTTTTCTTCACTTGACAAAGAACATCCCTTAAAAGTGTCAGGCACTCTGTACATGCCCAGCAACAGTTTCGCTCCATGTCCGGCGGTTGTCATGGTTCACGGTACTCTTGGGATCAATTCTGTAGGGGCGTTTTATAAGGAGTCGATCTCAAAGGCGGGCATTGCGATTTTCGAGGTAGATTTTAAGACGGGGATCTATAGTGGTCCAAGAGATCGGCCGTCGCCTGATACGTTAGTGCCCCTGGGTTTTGCAGCGTTAAAGGAATTACGCAAATTGCCGGCGATAGATCCCAACCGGATCGGGATCATGGGTTTTTCTATGGGAGGACATTTGGCCGTGAATACGGCTTTTGAGAAAAACCGTAAATTATGGATGGGCGATGGGCAAGGCTTTGCGACGCACGTAGCATTTTATCCGGTATGCAAACCCTTTATAAAGGAGAGCGATTGCAAGCCGACAGGAGCTCCGATGATCATCTTTTACGGGACAAAAGACGCATACGGCGATGGTGAGAACGTCCCGGTGTTTAAACGCCTGCTTTTGCAGAAATACAATTTTGAGGTGACTACTGTCGAATATCCTGGCGTCCATCACGATTTCAATAGAAATGGGCCTAGCTTAAGCTACTATGACCCGGCTGCCATCGGTCGAAAAGGCTATGTAGAGTGGAATGCGGATGCTGCAAATGATTCACTTCCCCGCGTTGTGGATTTTTTACGCAAAACTTTGGCCGCTAAGTAGTGTGGACAATAGAGGCGAGGTAGAAATTGCGAACGATCCAATAAACTATTTTGCAAACTTCGCGTGTCATAGACCAAAGTTAGAAGAGGTAATTTATATTTGCGAGGACTGTTAAGCGGATATGAGAGGATAAAGTAATTCTTCTATTGCGTTTTTCAATAGCTGTGATATGATGAGAATTATTTCTAAATCATCGACTGTCTGCCAGCAGAATTAGACTCCGGCTTTCCCTTGCTCCACCGATGCAATGTTCATGAGCCTGTTTCGGACAAAACCTATATCACCGCGAAGTACGTAGAATTGCCCGGCAAAGGACACCGGGACTTTAATCGTGTTGACCTCTTGCTCTATGTGGTCGAGCCGTAAGAGCAATTCTTGCCGCTTCTCCGGCTCTGTATGCGTAAGCAGTTCCTGTTCGAGTGCCAGCAGCGCCCGGTACCACCGATAGATGACTACATTGATCCGCCATCTATAGAGTGCCGGTATAATCCTGAGCCCCGGGATCAATAGCACAATAGTCGGTGCAACGACCACGAGGATGCGATTCAACAGACTTGACAGCCAGAACGGAAGAGAACGATAGAGAAAAGACTTGCCTGATCTATAAAAACGAGTTGCATCGTCACTGATAGAAAATTCATACGATAGCGGTGTGGGGAACTCGTCTTTGCGCCTCAGCAGACCGGCGCTGCCATGGATTTCACGCGCTGCCTCGATCAATAAATCTGACAGAGCGGGATGAAGATTAGATCGGGCAATAAGCTCCACAGTGGGGCCTACAAGATGGACACGGCGCGCCGGAATATCTTTCTCTAAATCAACTGAGCCCCTCGGCAGTATCAGCTCCTTCAAATAGGTGATGCGACGAGTATAGCCTTCGGATTGGGCAAAATCTAAAAGATGAATTTCGGGAGTCATGAGAAGCCTGCGTATGTTCTGTACCGAGGTAGAATCTCCCGTAAGAAACACTGCGTCAAGTTTCCCCTCAAGCAGGGCCTTTGTGGCGTCTTCTGCATTCAAATCTTCGAGAGCGCTATTGCCGCCGGCCTTGATGCCGCTAGCAGCCAGCACAGTCAGAGCCAGAGCTCGAGTGCCACTTCCAGCAGGGCCGATGGCGAGACGCTTGCCTTTCAAGTCGGAAATCAAATCCATAGGCACAGCACTCCGATAGAAAACCAACAGCGGTTGCTGCGAGATGCTTCCGAGTGAGACAAGCTTATCAATCTTCAGTCCGGCGGATTCGCCGCCTTGAACAAATCCGATGTCGACCTGAAATGATGGATCAGTGAGTCTTTTGAGGTTTTCAATAGAGCCCTCGGAAGGAAGGATCTTCAACTTTACACCATTGCGGGCAAGTATTTCGGCGTATTTCTCAGCAACGGTCTTGAATACGCTTCCTTCGGGACCGCTTGTGATGATAATAGTGCGTGGTGGTGCAAAATGAAAGAACAAGAAAACGGTAAGGAGCGCAGTTAAGCTGATCAAAATAATCACAGTGATGGTTACCGTGCGACTGAGTCCGAAATACTCTGCAAACATTGCATGAATGCGGTCAAGAGTTATGTTACCAATGAACTGCATGCTTAATACCTCATCCCCGCCAGTTGTTTATATAACTGCAATTACAAAATTATATCATACTGCTGTCGTCGATACGCACTTTTTCCTGATGCGAGGGATGTCAAGGATCGACAACACTTTCGACCACTAATATGCAGGACAGCATATATTTGAGCATTTAGTCTTAACATATGTCATTCGGACCTAAGGACAAGGTCAATTGATTAGATCTCTGTTCTTCAGGAAGTGCTATTTTTTTTCTTCGTCTTTCCGGAATTCACCAGAATTAATGCTATATTTTTTCATTATGCTGGAGCGATTGTCGCTCCAGACCAGCCCTGTCGAGCATATTCATTTTTTCTGCAAGAGAATCGACATTAAGCAGACCGATGACTTCTTCACATACCCGTTGAATGCGGGCTTGCTGTTTAAAGAAGGCGCAGAATCAATGTATCGAATAAGCGTCATTCTGTCTGCGCAGTTGCAGAATGACATAAGAAGGACTACTCCGCGGCCCCTAGCTATGTCAATTCAATTAGGCAGTGCCGTTGTATTTTCTATCGGTTTGGGTATTTTTTAGGAGGTATGTAGAAGTACTTTATCTATACATGATCATTCGTCACAGCGAGTGAGGTCTGCAGTTGCCCCTGAGATGGCATGTAAGTATAACAGAAGGTATTTTCAGGCAATGAGATGGCATGGCGGAAACGAACGTTTTTTCCGCGGGGCGATGAAGCGATGGTTTTTATGTAGCGGACGATGTTCATCAGCATTGCTCCGGTGGGTCGTTGCATCGTCTTGGCAACAGAACCTCAATCCTTCGCATCTTACCTTTCTTGCAGACATGGCAGGTTGTGACGTCGATGCCGCAAATCCTGAGCAACTGTTCTTGCCAGGTCTCCGACTTCTCTTTCTCTGTTATAGCGGTCTTGCAAGTGCCATGTAGCGCACGGCACACAGAGATATGACCTTTACGCATTCTGTTTGCCAGCAGACCATGGTGGCGTATCCTTACAAAACGAGGCGGCAAAACGTGAAGGAGGAATCTCCTGATGAACTCCTGAGCTTGCAGCGTCATGATCTTTTGCTTATCACCATCGGCGTAATCACGCCAGCGAAATGAGACCTCGCCATCCTGAACCTCCAAGATGAGGTAATTGCTGATGGCGATCCTGTGAGTATATCTGCCCAGGTATTGAAGGACTCCTTCGTCACTGCTGAAAGGCGACTTGCAATAGACAACCCACTCTTGTAGTAGAACGCACTTCTCAACCTCTCGAAGGCACGGGGCTCCACGAGGTGACTGATACCGCCGGGGAAGATAAGAGCACCCGTTTCAAAGCAGGTCTTCAGATAGTCCAGAAACTTGTATTTGAACAACTTCGACAATACCTCTACGTGGATAAAGAAGTTTTTACTGCTTGGCACCTTGATGTCATCTACTACCTCATGTCTGTTCAGGGTTGTCTTATAGAGGAATTTGATGCCGCTTACATAGGACTTGAATGTCCCCTGGGATAACTTCTTGTCATTCATCAGATGGAGTAAATACTCCTTCACTTCCTCTTTGCCCAACTCCTCCGGAGACTTGTCGAAATATCTCGCTAAATTGCCCACCTCTATTAAATACGTTCTCTGAGTGTTCGGCTTGAAGCCTTTCAACTGTAGATCCGCCTTCATCTGCTCTGTCAACTTGCTCATTCTCTCGACACAACTGACAAAGCTTCAGAATCCCCGTAGCGTCCATGGTCGCCAGTTCTCGACTCACCATGGAAACATCAGGAAGTTTCTTGAGTCCCGTAAGTCGAAGCACCATGAGATCGTCTCGGTAGTAATCCATGTCCCGCAGGCGCCGATAGCCAAGCATCAGATGAACGATGAAGCCAAGAACGATTACATAATGCCCAAATGCGGTATTGTCGGGCATATGAGCAAAACATTCTCGCAACCGAGACTTGAGTTTCAACTTAGCAAACAACGACTGAATGATCACCAAGCCTGCAACAGACGTGAGCCCCTGATCCTCGAATCGGAGCTCCGGAATCTTGTGGACACGGCTCGTGGGTGTCCTCTAAATGGGTGTGTTTTACTATATCTCATTATCAGTGGCCTCCTGCTTTGGTTGATTTTGTGACTCGCAATTTCAATTTTAACCAATCAGGAGGCCGTTTTGCGTAACTTTCTATCAACTATTTACGAATATTTTATGCAACAGGAAGGTTTATATAAATAGAATTATCAGATTATTGCCGCTATCATCAATTATGCGATACCGTGGCCACTAAAGGTTTTCAGTCCCAATTTTGAATCGGCCCCTCAGAATTTCCATTTCTACTGCGTGGCATGTTTATGAAAATCTCAAGAGCTTATCAAAAGGGGCTTGCGTGACATCGATAATTACCTGGACATCCCGGTCATCGGAATAAGATGTGACGATACTGCCGTCGGGCATTTTTTCTATGATAATCTTAAGCCCTTTGCACCTGTACCGGAATGTATATGCGTTATGCGAGTGTTCCAAAATTAATCGAAGATGGTCAGACAGCGACATAGGACAATCAGTACCACTTTTCAATCTCTCTCCGTAAGCCATATTGAAATTATATCAGATGAAGAGAGATGGGGAAGCCTGTGACTCCTTTCATATTGAGGGCCGTATGAATGGCGTATGAAGGTTTTGGTGTGTGCCTCGCAAACCCGCATTGTACCGTAGGAAGTCATTTAAGTATAAAACAAAAGAGACTGAAAAAACTCAGTTTCTCCGTTTTTAAAACAACCTATAAATCAATGAAAAGAATGGGAGGCAACAGGGGTATCGAACCCACGACCTCTTAAGTCGCCGCTTTTCTAATTTGGCGCATCCACGTCTGCACTCGTTAGAGAGGAAAGTAAAAAAATGCGTTACATATGTTATATTATCAACATCCGAAGTGATCCAGATCGCATCACAGCTCCATTTCAATATGGGCCCCCTTTAGGGACTTAAGAGCACGCATTAGCATCCATTTCACTTATCCAATGACTTTTTGAGGATACTATTGCTCATGTATTCTCAAGTCCGGCTAGTGCCGTAAAGAACGCACCACTCTGGTATTGTTTCAACTCAGCGGGAACTGCACGGATATACTTCTTAGAAACAGTAGTGATTGTCTGTGGAGACAATAAAACAACCTCACATGTGTCAATCAGTTGAATTACCCCTTCCATCTTGAAACTTACCGGACCACCGGCGAATTTGCCCTTCTTTCCTCTCTTCTTGATCACGATTCGCCGAACTGCATGATGTTTGACTAAGGAACTTACTGCCTTTTGAAAAACCCTCACCTGCCCGGCATCCTCATCATCCAGCAAGCTGACTTTTCTCACGTCAGAGTCAACAACTTTCCATTCGCCTCGTGTCCCGTCCAAGACTACAACAATAGCATCATGCGACGCCAGATCGATACCGCATATTTTCATTCTTCTAGCCTCTCTGCCTTCTTGCTATGCATATATGCTCTTCCCATTTGGGGCTATTATTTTGGTATATGGCGGGGATTAAGTTCCTACCAACAATGATGTCCTTTCGGACTCACAGTCCCCCGTAGAACCTTCCGAATGCATGAGCTAGCATGACAGACATGACCAGGATACCCGCCCCGAGGACAAGAATGTGCAGGGTCTTGCGCAGTTGGAAGTTCCCGACCCTACACACAAGCAAATAGCCGATAGCAAGATTGAAGAAGCCCCATAGGACATTGACCGTCGAGGACGACAACCCTACCCCTGGCGGGGTCGCGAAGGGACTCTGGAAGGCATGTCCCGAGATCCCATTGCCGAGATGGGGAAGCGCGTTAGCGAGGAAAGCACCCCCGAAAAAGTACGCCAAGTAGTGGTACCAGCGCAAGATTGTCTCCATTTTAGAATTCCGTCTGTCGATTATACTGAATAAATGACATGCAACTCAATGAAAAGTGATCAGAGCCACACACAAGATTTTGCAATGGACAGGTTCAAATCGGAGTCCGTAGAACCCAGATGAAGAACCAAAGGTGCATCGTGCCCAGATGCTCTGTGTATGGCTCTAATGTTTTACCCTGCAATGCTACTATGGTAGACAACAGCTCCTTTTCTACTCTGGGAGTTTCGACTGATGTTTCAGGCTTCCCTCTCGATTCTGAGGGTTTGCTCACCACGTCCGACACCCACTCCCTTTCATTAATTGTTCCTTTGTCTTGCCATAGAGCACATTGCAAACTCTTCTTAATTTTAGTTTAGCGCCCGATTTTCAGGTTGTCAATGGATATTGCGGTGCTTGATTCCGCATACCAATTTGCGAACTATGCAAGCGCATTTCTATAATGAATACATGCCTGATGAAAAGATGGATAAAATTTTAGGAATAGTCAGATGTGCACGTTGTGGACATCGACTCGAAGGCGAGGTCGAATGTTCTTTTTGCCCTCTTTTCCCTGAGCAGTTAAAAAAAAGAACCTTCAAATGGGTTTATCTCACTGCATGTTTTCTAACATCGCCCCTCAGCATATATTTCATCTTTACAAATGCCAATTTAAGCACATTTGAAAAAGGTCTGGCTCTGTCTGGAAGCCTTGTTTGGCTTGCTTTCTATTTACTAAGGTAATGATGGCGATTGTAGGAAAATCTCACAATCTTATCAAACGGAGGCTGAGATGTGTCTATTGTGACGCTTCCAGCCCGGTCATCGGCATAATAGGCAAAGATGCTTTTGTCGGGCATTTTTTCGATAACAATTTGAAGCCCCGTGCCCCGATACCTGAAAGTATATGCATTATGGGATTTCTCAAAGATGCGTCGAAGCTGTTCAAATGCAGGGCACCGGCATCAGTGTCCTTTTTTCAGTCTCTTCAAAAGCTTAATCAATTTGCCTAAGCTTACCATTCTCTTTGGTTTCATGAATTGAGGGATAGGTTCTGATGTAACCCTCACGATCCGACTCAAAATATTTATTCTTGTGTTTCATTTATTTCACTAGGAGCCTGTCGGACTTTAGCTGTGTCATAATAGAAAGCGCAGCAAAGACAAGAACCGACGACAGGGAGAGGCAAAGTGTTCAAACAATGCGATAGGGAGACAGTCTATTTATTTCCGCC
>Ga0182010_10000649_pt1 | contig 19597 bp, 21 predicted proteins | sample 611E1MmetaG_FD_120488 | JGI IMG/M metagenome (GOLD analysis project Ga0182010, IMG submission 120488) | Permafrost microbial communities from Stordalen Mire, Sweden - 611E1M metaG | ecosystem: Environmental > Terrestrial > Soil > Wetlands > Permafrost | place: Sweden: Stordalen | collected...
ATCCCGAATAAATAGCCGAATATTGGGCGGATGAGACCAGGAATTTCGCAAAAGCCCAGCTGAGGGCCTGCCATAGAATGCCAGCAAAAGCCCCGCCGACCAGTGCTGAACGTAGCCGTACCCGGGTATTTGGAAGCGTATAATAGAACAAGGTGAAGGCTGCTATGATCAACAGGTACGGAAAAAGTTCGCCGAAAAAGATAATAACGGTGCCGAACGGCTCATACTCCCTAAGCTGTTGTGTAATCTTGTGGCTCATAATCGTAGTCGTAATGCCGAGCGATGCCACTACTAAAATCGGACCTACGAGCAGGACGCTCAAATAGTCGCGAAACTTTTGCAATAAATTGCGCGACCGCGTGATCTGCCAGAAGTGGTTGAAGGCATTCTCGATCTGCTGAATCATACTTATTACTGTGTAGAGGAGCATTGCCAGACCGACCGTGCCTAGGACCTTGACATCGATCCTGTCGACATAATCGACTATAGTGGCGGTAATCTCGGTACTTTTTTCGCCGATTGGTTCCATGAATTTCAGCAGCAGCGGAGCCATCATATTATGCACGCCCAGTGCTTTGAGTAAGGCAAAGGCAATGGCCAGCAATGGAACAAAAGACAGAAGTGTCGTATATACGAGGCTTGATGCACGCACCGAAAACTCGCCCTGCCTGAAATCATCGGCAAGTTTATATGCCAGCCTGATGGCTAAGACGAGAAAGCGTTGCGTCTTTTTCAGGCCCGCAGCCTCGATCTCCCACAGGGTCCGTGAGAAAAAGGTATCTAGAGACAAAAGTATATCTTTCACTTTCATTTGTCTCAATTATACGGGCTTTGTCGGCAGGATCAAGGGGTTGTCAGCACTTTGCGTAAATTCAGAACCATATGCCGCCCGTGGCTGCCGTGATAAATGGTATAATAAATAGAGACACAAGGCTTCACCAATCGGGGGCGAAAGGGCTCGACGGGGGTTATGAGGCTCAGGTGGCATGTCGTGGCTCCATCACCACGTAAAAAGGTGGAAACAAACACAAACGCCAACAACGAACTGGCACTTGCTGCTTAACTAAAAGCGGCACGCTCACGCAGGACTGCCTGTGGCTTGCAATGAGCGTCATTTAGCAGGCTGCCGCTGCATGAACGCCCTGGCGTACAGCGGGAGACTTAGGGGATAGGATGACGGGGGGCCTGCCAATCGGCATGCCGGCATCCGAAGCTTTAAATAGGTTGGATAAACATGTAGAAGCCCGGGAGTAGTGCTTTCGGACGCGGGTTCAATTCCCGCCGCCTCCACCAATGATTTTGTTATAAGCAAAATTTAAGCTTCCTTCAGAAGTAGCACATAAATTAGCACACAAACTGAAGGGAGCTTATGTATTTTCCATCCAACATTTCAGGTCGATATTACTTCAGGCGTCGTATCCCTGAAGACTTTTCAAACTATTTCCCCTTCAAAGAGATAAGAAGAGCCTTAAGACCTCATTTAAGAGTCATGCTAAGATAGATGCGATATCTCTCGCTGTAGAGACGGAAAGAATGTTTACGCTGATAAGGAGTCGCATGTTAACGGATAGCCAAATCAAAGGACTTGTAAAGCAGTTCATAGATGAAACCCTAAAGAATTGCGAGTACAACCGTGCTTGTGGTTATGGTCTTCCCGAAGATATGGATGCTTTAGACGACGCTATCTACGTTCACAACTGTCATAGCTGAATTGGTGGAACATTCCTTAGATTCAATAACCCTTGGGCGTTATGGGAAGGCTTACAATGTCGGTGTTCTTGTTGAAGCTGTAAACAAGCTTGATTACCCTATAGACATATCGAAGCTTAAGTTTCCATTGTCCTGAATTTTGTTCCGAGGGCAGGGGAGTTTAACACAAATAAGTTTGCGGGGCGTTTATGAACATTGTTATCTCTTCAATAGAGGCAGCTGCTTCCACCTCAGAATCAAAGTCCCTAAAGACCTTCACTCATCACTCGCCTTCTTGACGATTCAAGTCTACCTGAATAAAGCTTATCTCAATTGCAACGCTGTCTGTGAATCATACATATTCTTTATCCTCCGTGCGCAAAAAAACCCGGAGTGCAACCCCGGGCTTTTCGTTTATTGAAAAATCTTACTTCTGCACAGGCGCAGCAGCTGGAGCCGGGCAGGGGCCGATGTATTTGCCCTTCATGGTCATCTTGGAGGTCATATCCTTGCCTTCCATTTTCATGTTCGTTTCCATGATACCGTCATAGGAAGCACCGGCGTAAGTGATACTGCCTCTGCTCGTCGCCTCCGGGCAAACAATTTTCCATGTGACAGTGTTGCCGACCGTAGTAAGATTCTCCATTTTGCAATTATTCTTTTCATCGATTTTTGCTACCGGGTCTTTCTGCGTGAGGCAGGTCATCGTGGTCATGGTATGAGGTTTCGGCATTCCCGGCAGTTCCATCGTCGTGGTGATCTCCCACTGCCCCTCCTGCATATTTACCTTGGTCGGAGTTGAGGCAGGCACCTGAGCGCCGTCTTTCGCCTTGTCGCCGCAACCTGCAACCATTAGTGCGAATACTGCCAAAACACTTACTGCAAACAGTCCTGCGTTTCGTGTCATCTGTATGTCTCCTTTCTTTTTTGCCGACATGCCACTGGCGGTTAAAGTTAAATATGAATTGCTCTTGCAACTTCGTTGCAGATGCTTCCCTTAAGCTTAACCTTCTTTTGCAAAAATGACCTTCCCCATACAACGGCATCCGTTACTTCAGCTTCATTAAAAGCCATGCCATGTTTTCACCGAGAACTTTCATTGTGAGAAGCCCTTCCTCATCCTTCTCAACATCTCCCTTTTCCCTTCCCAACCCCATATTCCAGTATAGCGAGCCGGGTACAATCATCTGTCCAATCAGAAAAAAATGATTTATGGTATCAAAGGCATGAATTGCTCCACCCCTTCGTTCTGCGACTACGGCAGCGCCGACCTTACGCCTCAGCAGGTCCCCGTTTGCCCTTGAGACCATACCCGCCCTGTCGATGAGTGCCTTTAACTCCGCGGAGACATCGGCAAAATATGTGGGCGAGGCAAGGATGATGCCGTCGGCCGCGGTCATTTTTTCTATGCATTCATTAATATAATCGCCCTTGACTGCGCAACGTCGGTCCTTATTCTCCCAGCATTTATAGCAGGCCGTGCAACCTCTGATCTTTTTCCCGGATAGTTGGACCATCTCAGTCTCTATGCCGGCATTGCTGAGTTCGCTAAAGACATTGTTTATGAGTATTGCGGTATTCCCGTCTTTGCGGGCACTTCCGTTAAAGGCTACAACCTTCATGTTCTGCCTCCTTGACTAAGTCTGGCCCGCGCCGTTTTGGTGTTAAGTATTTCCCAAATGGGCCAATTAAAAAGATTTTACAGTATCAAGTATTGTTAAGAAAAGAGTTATCTGTGTAGGTCGCAAGTCGGAGCATTGCCGCAGGGGCATCTTTATCTACAGACATTTTAGTCTTTAGGTAATATTAGAGGTCATTTCTTAAACCGTCCCCGGTATTGGGAGTCGTTTCCCTTGCGTATTCTATGATGGGGAAGGTGACCGTATAACGCTTTTTTTCAGAAGGTGTTTATCGCGTCGATCAGCTGCCTCAATCTCCCGAAATCTTTACGGCTGAAATCTACTACAAGGCGTTGCAAGTCGGCAATGTCCGGCTCGTCGGCCTCTTCGGGCAAGGGTCCGGAGAGAAATATTCTCCCACCCGGCAATAGGATATCCTGAAAGCGCTCCTGAAGATCATCCGCAGTCTTTTGCTCAAACCGTGAAGTAAGCCGAAGCACCAATCGGGTTTCAACGTAACGAAGGCTATGGTAACGGTGGTAAAACCGGTCGATACTCCTTACCACAGCGCCCAGCGAATCGACTCTCTCAAAGAGATGAAAATCCGATGCTGAAATATATCCAGTCTTCATCAGCTCCTCTTCAAAGAAGTGAATCATGTTCGTCCAGTATGTCCCGCCGGGTTCGTCCACGAGTATGAGCGGCATTGGATTTTGCTTCCCCGTCTGAATAAGCGTTAGTGTTTCCATCGCCTCGTCGAGGGTGCCGAACCCTCCGGGGAACAGGGCTATGGCGCTGGCTTCCTTGAGAAAGGCGACCTTGCGGTTGAAGAAATATTTATACATAATGGATCGCGGGTTACCTGCGACCACAGGATTGAGTTTCTGTTCAAAAGGAAGCCTGATATTGACCGCAAATGATTTTTCGGGTCCGGCGCCTTCATTGATCGCTTGCATGATGCCGGGACCTCCGCCGGTAATAACCATATACCCGGCTTCCGCAAGCTTACGGCCCAACAACTGCGCCATCTGATAAACCTGCTCGTCTGGGTGTGTCCGGGCAGAACCAAAGACTGTGACCTTGCGTATGTTGCGATAAGGGCCGAATATTTTCGAGGTGAATCGCATCTCCTTAAGCGTACTGTTCATGAGTTTGAGGTCGGCCTCGTTGGCCTCCTCCAAGCCGGCTTTCAGTGCGGTGAGAACCATTTCGCGGACAAGGTCGGAGCAACAGACGGGACCCGCGAGCGCTATCAACTGATCGATCGCGTCATCCACAGGACCATTGGTTCTAGTGAAGTGAAGTTCTTTTTTTCCTGTCATTTAACCTTCCTCGGGCGTGCCTTTCCTTTCGGCCGCTTGTCATTCTTTTTAGATAATAGCGTCCATAGACATTCCTCGCCGAACTCTTCCTGTCCGGAATAGATCCGGCAGATTTTGGGTCTCTTCTCGTAGATGTTACAGCCGTTCTGCGCCAAGTGGGGACAGGGCAAGTCGAATACGATAAATAAATGGTTGTCCGATCTCGTGACTGCAGCGCCACGCGCTTTGTAGAAATTAACTACATCCTTCTCCGAAAGTTCATAGATTGCAGGATCGGTATAGACCCCGACCTTCGTGCAGCATTTTTTGCATTCGATGCATAACTGCTGCTTCTTTGTCGGTTTTTTTGCCGCCGGCAGGCCGACAAAGGAAACACCGTTCTTAACAGTCTTTTTCATTGATTTTTATTATAGTAGATGTCACGCAGGTATGACCATGCGCCGTCGATAAAAAAAAGACCCCCTGAGTTCAGAGGGCCTTTTTGAGGTTGCGTCGGTTGGTTACTGCTTGACTACGTTGATCGCCTTGGGGCCTTTCGGACCCTTCTCGGTTTCATAGCTTACACTGTCGCCTTCTACAAGGGATTTAAATCCGTTCCCCTGGATCGAAGAATAGTGGACGAACAGATCGCTGCCGTCTTCTCCGGTAATAAAACCAAACCCCTTTGCTTCATTAAACCACTTCACTTTGCCTAAAGCCATTTACTGCCTCCTACTACTAATTAAGCCTTCAGAAATAAAAATCGCCACAAAGCTAAAAGTCTTTGTGGCGCTTCGCGAACAAACACTTCTGAAACTTATGTTTCTACCTTAACACAAAAAGAACAATAATGTATATAGGTGAATATACTCATCATCACGACCCTGACAATATATGCATGCCGACCGGTGCTTTCATGCCGCAATATTTCCGGGAAAAGAAAGGCCGCCTGGAAAACGGCGGCCAAATCACGCAAGAACTTCTATGTGTTGTGACTTGATTATCTTTTCTTTTCGTCTACTACATTTCCACCAGGCCCTATGAGCTCTACATGGAGCGGCATCTGTCCGAGGGCGTGAGTGGAGCAGCTCAGGCAGGGATCATACGCCCTGATTACGGCTTCGACGCGATTAAGCATTCCCTCGGTGATCTTCGTTCCGTCGACGAAATGTCTGGCTACCTGAAGCACGCTCTTGTTCATTGCCAGGTTGTTATGGCCTGTGGCGACGATGAGGTTTGCCCACTTCATGAGACCGTTTTCATCGGTCTTGTAGTGATGAATAAGGGTGCCTCGCGGTGCCTCGACACATCCGACACCTTCCCAGTGATTGGGCTGGGCGAAGGAGCGGATATGAGGGCTAAGGATTTCGGGATCGCTCAGGAGCTTCTCCACGAGTTCAAGGCAGGCAAGTATCTCAATCAGCCTCGCATAGTGGTTATGGAAAGAGCTCAGGATAGGCCCGCGCTCGAGTCCCCTGAATTCAGCCCATTCCTCATTTGCGAGGGTGGTGCCCATTCCGCTGCATACATTCAGCCTGGCAGCCGGACCTACCCTGTAAATCCCGTCAGGATATCCTGCAGGCTTGAAATACGGCGACTTCAGATATGAAAAAGATTCAGTCGCCTCAGCAATGATGTCTTGATATTTGTATGATTCCAGCTTATCTACAATGATCTTGCCCTTGGCATCTATGACCCGCAGGTACCCATCGGTCAGGTCCCAGTTCCCCTCCTCGTTTACGAGGCCCAGGAACAGGCTTGGAAAGTTGCCGAAAGTGCGGGCTTCTTCATGGTGCTTCTCTATCTCCCTCTTGAAGAACGAGAGAGTACGCTTAATGATGTCATATGCCTCGGGCAGCTCCGCAAGCATCATATTCTTATGCCCTTCCGTAAGAGGCTCGTTCACTCCTCCGGGAACGACCCATGCGGGATGGACTCTTTTTTTCCCGAGCCACTCGACGATATGACCGCCGATCTGGCGCAGGCGCACGCCATCTTTTGCAACAGCGGGATTGGCCTGGATGAGCCCGACGATATTGCGCTTTGCAGGATCGGAGTCGAAGCCAAGTAGCAGGTCCGGAGATGAGAGATGGAAGAAGCTCAGTGCATGGGATTCGATGAACGATCCGCAATTCAGGAGCCTCCTGATCTTTATGGCAGGAGCGGGGATGCGGACTCCTAGCAACGCGTCACAGGCTTTTGCGGAAGCGAGCGAGTGGGAGATGGGGCAGATACCGCAGATCCTCTCCACTATGGACGGCATTTCGCTGAAAGGCCTTCCCTCGGTGAACTTCTCGAATCCTCTGAACTGGGTGACATGAAACTGTGCGTCGCTCACATTACCGCTGTCGTCAAGAAAAAGAGAGATCTTGCCGTGGCCCTCGATCCTGGTTATCGGCTCTATTGTAATTTCTTTCATGGCAATTTTCTTGGGCGCAATTTCTTTAGGCGCTGTTTTCTTTTGTGCGATTTCTTTTGGCATTCATTTACCTCCTGGGATTGTCTACAAATTAAATGCCGAAGCGGGTCTTCCCGGTGAGGTCGGGCACGCGGCCCTCCAGGAGTTCCGTCAGCAGGAAATATATTACATCGGGCGGCGGCGGGCATCCCGGCAGGAAAATGTCGACCTTGACAACTTCATGAACTGGCCTTGCCTTCTTCAATAAATGAGGTATACGCATCGATGGTACCTGCTGATTTACGGCCGCATTTTCGATGTATGCCCTATTGTAAAGATCGTCCAGCTTGAAGACGTTTCGCATACTCGGCACATTGGCTGTCACCGCGCAGTCTCCGAAGGAGATTAATATCTTTGTCCGCTCGCGTATCAACTTCGCCTTTTCTTCATCTTCGTTGCTGCTGATAGCCCCTTCAACTAGAGTCACATCGACGTTCTCCGGAAATTCATGTACATCAACGATCGGACTGTATACGATGTCTACTTTGCTGACAAGATCAATTATACGTTCGTCGATGTCAAGCAGGGACATGTGGCAGCCTGAGCAGCCATCGAGCCAGGTGGTAGCCAAACGCACTTTGTTCATTCCGGGTTCTCCTTTCTTGTCCGTCTCGCTCATTTCAGGTCCTCCCTTCTCATCAATTGCAGGTAGGGCAGGAATTGACGGCGTTTTTCCATTTCGGCAACTGATTTACCCTTTTCGCTGAGCGCCCCGGTCGGGCAGACGTGCACGCATTTACCGCAGCTGGTGCAGGTTTCGGAGGTGCCCCAGGGTTGGTCGAGGTCGGTGATCACTCGTGCGCTTATCCCGCGGCCCATAAAGTTCCACGTATGCGCACCCTCAACCTCGCCGCAGACGCGGATGCACCTGCTGCAGAGCACGCAGCGATTGTGATCCGCCACGAACCTCTGATGGGTGGCGTCGACCGAAAACTTCGGCGAGCGGTATGGATATTCGATATGAGTGACTCCGAGGGCCAGTGCGAGGTTCTGGAGTTCGCAATGCCCGTTTGACACGCAGACCGAACAGATGTGATTGCGTTCGGTGAAGAGAAGCTCGACGATCTTCTTGCGGAAATTCACAACGCGCTCGGAATCGGTGACTACTTCCATGCCTTCCTTGCAATACGTGATGCAGGAGGGCAGCAGCTTCGGGATACCTTTTACCTCGACAATACAGAGGCGGCAGGCACCGCGCTCGGACAGTCCTTCGAGGTGGCAGAGCGTGGGTATATAGATGCCTTTCTGCTGGGCAATCTTGAGGATAGTTTCATCCTCTCTGCCCGTTACATCTATGTCATTTATTTTGAACGTCAGGATGCGAGCCGGGTTAAGGTCGGTACGCACTTTGGTCGGATGTGCCGGTGTCATTTTTATTGTTACCTCCCTGTCACAGGACTTTGAATTTTACATGCGCCCGCCGGACAGCTCTTGTCTTCGACATGGGCCATGTATTCGTCCCTGAAATAGCGCAGCGTGCTGAGTACCGGATTCGGCGAGGTCTGGCCGAGACCGCAGAGGCTAGTGTTTTTCACAAGATCACTTAGGTCTTCAAGCATGGTTATGTCGGCGGCGGAGGCATTGCCTTCGGTGATTTTGCAGAGGATGTCGTACATTTGTCCGGTCCCCACACGGCAGGGCACGCACTTACCGCATGACTCGCTCATACAGAATTCCATGAAGAATTTCGCCACATCAACCATGCATGAGGTATGGTCCATGATGATCATGCCACCTGACCCCATGATCGATCCGACCTTCGCAAGTGATTCATAATCCACCGGCATGTCGAGGAACTGCTCTGGTATGCAACCGCCTGAGGGGCCTCCTGTCTGCACTGCCTTGAACCTGCCGCCGCCGGGGATGCCTCCGCCGATGTCGAAGACTATATCGCGGAGCACAGTACCCATCGGAACTTCGATGAGGCCGGTGTTCTTGACGCGGCCCGCAAGTGCGAAAACCTTAGTGCCTTTGCTCTTTTCTGTTCCGATGCCTGCGAACCAGTCGCCGCCTTTTGATATGATCGGTGCAATATTTGCGAGGGTCTCAACGTTATTTATGAGCGTAGGGTAACCCCAAAGTCCGAACTCAGCCGGAAATGGGGGGCGGGGACGAGGGGTCCCTCTCCTGCCTTCGATGGATGCTATAAGAGCCGTCTCCTCGCCGCAGACGAACGCGCCTGCGCCAAGACGTATTTTGATATCGAAATTGAAGGTTGTGTTGAATATACTGTAGCCCAGCAGGCCCATCTTCTCCGCTTGAGAGATTGCAATCTTCAGCCGCTTGACTGCCAGAGGATATTCTGCTCGGCAATATATGAACCCATGGTTTGCTCCTACCGCATAAGCCGCAATTGCCATGCCCTCGATGACCCTGTGAGGATCGCTCTCAAGTACGCTACGGTCCATAAAAGCTCCCGGATCTCCTTCGTCGGCGTTACAGATTAAATACTTGGTACTGTTGAACGATTTTGATACCATAGACCACTTTAGGCCTGTGGGGAAGCCAGCGCCGCCCCTGCCGCGAAGACCGCTCCTAGATATCTGTTCAGTCACTTCAGGCGGGGCCATCTTAGTCAATGCTTTATAAAGTGCTAAGTAACCGCCAGCTGCAATATATTCCTCTAAGCGTTCAGGGTCGATCTTCCCGCAGTTTTCAAGGACGATCTTATGTTGTCTACTGAAAAATGGCATCTGTGCAGAGCAGTCCAGGTGTCCCACAGGGCTCCCGCCGAGAGCGTCGATTATATCCGATGAGTCCGCTGCCGTGACTCCCTGGTATAGAGTTTTGTCATCTACAGCCAGAAGAGGCCCGGCGGTGCAAAGACCGAGACACCCGACCCCCTTCACCTTCGTGGTGCTTTCAAGGCCTCGGCGGACCACTTCCTTCTGCAGGGAATCCCTGACAACATCGCTCTGGCATGAAAGACACCCCGCAGCAACGCATACATTAACCTGGTGCTTATAACTCAGCTGCTTTTCGAGTTCGGTTTGTGCTATTTCCTGAAGCTCTTCGAGGGTCATGAATTAGTCCACCTCCCTATTTTTTCGAGGACAGTCTTCGACGTCGACTTTCCTACTACCTCCTTGTCGAAAACAACCGCCGGGGCCAGGCCGCAGGAACCGATGCACCGTGCAATCACAACAGAGAGTTTGCCGTCTGTCGTTGTCTCTCCTGGGGCGATCCCGTACTGGTCGCTTACCCCCTTGATAATCTCAGCGGCTCCCCCTATATAGCAAGCGGTTCCCATGCAAATTACGCAGGTGTGATCACCGGCAGGCTTAAGGCTGAAGAAATGATAAAAAGTCGCCACCCCATAGACTTGACTGAGGGGCACCTTAAGCCCGTTCGCCACATATTTCAGGGAGTCCATGTCCAGATAGCCGAAGGATTCCTGGACGGCATGGAGCGTTTCGATGAGTGCGTGCGACTGGAACCCATTCAGGCGCATGGCCCGATCCACCATCCGCCATCTTCGATCTTCTGCTTGTTTGGGGGTCTCGGCGGCCTTTACGGCAGAGTCCCCTGGTTTTGCCTCCATAAAAGTTCTCCTTTCATTTTTCAAGCGATTTTCCTGATGCCTAGGGCATATTCCTTAGTCATAAAATCAACCGCAACCCGCTCAATGAATGTAATTATATCATAATACTAATTAATATTAATATATGCTACGTTAATTTAAATATTATGAGATTATCATCACTTATGTAATTGATTATATGATATTATATTAAAATAGAATTTCATGGACTGCATTTAAATCTCTCCACATTTCCGCGGGAAAGGCCTCTAAAAAGACACATGACGCAATCTAATATTGCGCTACATAATAAGACGATTATTAAAGCGCTGAATTCAGATCGTGCTATAATAGATCATGGAACACAGCGATGACCTCTTCAGGGATGAGCAGGAAATCAGACAGCTGAGAATTATAGTAGATTACGCAGAGTCACTTCTCCGCCGTTCGGAGCTCTCCCAGAAGGATTGTCTCGATCTCGTAGAGAATACGAGAAAGACGGTCCTGCGGCTCTTCCCCGGCAAAGCGGATGTCTTCAACCTCATCTATGTGCCGCGTTTCAGCAGGGTCATCGGCGAAAGATTCAGGATTCCCGGAACTCTGTCCGGCAGGAACTAAGGTTCTATCCGGCTCTCGAAAAACAAGGGGCCTGCGTTATACGCTCAAAGCCAGCCCACCCTCTTCTCCTGTATCAGTGTCCGCTCCCGCTGGAAGACAAACTTCACTATCAGTTCCCTGATGTCTTCATCCATGCATTCATACTTGATAGCGATGCAATAATGCTTAAGACAGCTCTCGACCCGCAGCACCCTTGCGCATACGGAAATAATGCCCGGATACGCATCTTCGAGCATAAAACGCACCTCAAGAAGGTCTCCTGCGGAATATGGCGTGGGGCTTTCGAAGCAGATGCCGGCGCCGCTTATATTTATCCTGCTAAGGAGTTCTTTCTTTATTTTCTTATCGAAGCCCTGCACGCCCATATTACACGTATAGTGGGATGCCTCTTCAGCGTCTAAGTGCCGCACGAACATAGGAACAATCGCTCCGACCCTAAAAAATCTTCTCGATTCCTGCTTTCCGGACATACTAGAGAAGCCCCAGGTCCTTTTCGAACGAGTTCCCGTGGACAGGCTTCGACTCCATTTCGGAGAGGACTTTTTTTACATCCTCCTCGGTGCTTTGCAGCTTTTCCCTGCAAAACCTGATTAGGACCGACGCCCTTTTCACCTGTTCGGCAAGGGCATCGACATCTACCTCCTCGGACTCTATCCTGCTTATTATCTTTTCGAGTTCGGCGAGCGCCTGGCTGTATGTAAGCTCCTTATTCTCTTTATTCCTGGCCATCGGTCCTCCTGTTATTATCAGCAATGCTCCAGACGCATTCACTGAATCACTCAGTTATAATTATATCATCGTCTGAGCGGAGTTTTGAATCTTTTCCCGCTTCGCCTTTGTGTCGGTCGGTTTGCACTATATTTGCACTATAGCGGAAAATTGATAACATATATGGAGAGCTGTAAGAGGCAAAATCCAATTTTTCTCTTTTGGGTATGAGGTCTTGTCTATGAAAGGTCATGTCTGGCGTCCGCTATATGCAGTGATCTGCCTGGTTGTTCTCGTCCTGGCTGCAAGATACTTTATGGTGCCGAAAGACTTCGGCATCTATGAGAGGGGCTATATGTACGGCTTCCATCGAAAGAGTGCCGAAGATTACTGGAAAGCCTTCAAAGTGAAGTATCAATTCAACACCGATTACTGTAGGGATTGCCATGCCGAAAAATACTCGATAATGCAGACGCCGCATGCTATCATCCACTGTGAGAACTGTCACGGTCCTGTCCTTGATCACCCGACAGACCCCGAGAAACTATCAGTCGACAAAAAGCGTGAGTTGTGTCTTCGTTGCCACCTTCCCTTGTCTTATCCTACAAGCGGCCGGGCAAATATCAGAGGGGTAGACCCCATAACGCACAATCCCGGCATTGAATGTTCTGCCTGTCATAATCCACATATGCCGTCTCTGGAGGCAATGAAATGATATCGAGAAGATCTTTCCTGAAGAATGCAATAAAGGGAGTCGCAGGGTTATCAATTCCGCTGTCAATAATCGGGATAGCAGGTCCGAGAAAACTTTTTGCACTTAACAATGTCACAGCCGGCGTCAGATGGGCATTTCTTATCAACACATACAAATGCGTTGGTTGCGGGTTATGCGTCAAGGCATGCAAGACCGAAAATGAGATTCCCTATGATGCCAATGTGACAAGGACATGGATTGAGCGGTATGTGCATCTGAAAGACGGACGGGTCTTCGCGGATACACCTAAGGGCGGAAGGGATGGTTTTACAACAAGCAAGATCGATCTCGGCGAAGGACGTTATCAGGATATAGACGAGAAAGATATAGACAAGGCCTTCTTTGTCCCAAAACTCTGCAATCAGTGCGAGAACCCACCTTGTGTGCAGGTTTGTCCTGTGGGAGCAACGTTCCAGGCATCGGACGGAGTCGTGCTGATAGATAGAAGCTGGTGCATCGGGTGCGGTTATTGCATTATGGCATGTCCCTATGGAGTAAGATTTTTTCACCCAGTCCTGCAAGTCGCTGAAAAGTGCAATTTCTGCTATCACAGGATCAACAAGGGACTTAAGCCAGCGTGTGTTGATGCCTGTCCGTTTGGTGCCAGGATGATTGGCAATATCAAGGACCCGGAAGACCCCGTCACAAAGGTCATAATGGCGGAGCGGGTCAATGTGTTGAAAAGCGAATACGGCACAAAGCCCCAAGCCTACTACATAGGGATGGATGAGGAGGTGCGATAATTATGGTCCATGGCGAGCTTTGGACGGTAAAAGAACTGTTCGTCCTGCCGAACGAATACATATACTGGAGCATACAGATAGTCATGTATCCCTTTATGACAGGGCTTGTTGCTGGTGCATTCGTCCTGTCTTCCCTCTATCATGTTTTCGGTATTAAACAGCTAAAAAACATGGCCCGGTTTTCTCTTGTCTTTTCCTTTGCGCTTTTGCCGGTAGCGATGATGCCTCTTATGCTGCATTTGCAGCAGCCTCAGAGGGGTATTGAGGTTTTGATGACACCTCATTTCACATCGGCAATCGCAGCTTTTGGCATTGTCTTTTCGACATATGGCCTCATCGTCGCATCAGAGTTGTGGTTTGTCTACAGAAAACATTTTGTCAAGACTGCCCTTTCCTTGCGGAGAAAGGCTGACAAAAATCCTCTGGATCAAGTAAAGCATCTTTTCTTCTCAGCCCTGACCCTCGGGGCTTACGATGTGAGCGGAGCGGCCCTCCACCAAGACGAAAAGGCCGTCAAAATTCTTGCGGGCATCGGAATCCCGGTTGCATGTTTTCTTCATGGATACGCAGGCTTTATCTTCGGCTCTGTCAAGGCAAATGCGCTTTGGATGACACCGCTCATGCCGGTCATATTCATAATGTCCGCTGTGGTATCGGGGATTGCGCTCTGCATGCTCACTTATATAGTCGTCATGGAAATAAAAAAGTTCAATGTCCGCCGCGCTCAATCATCATCGTCTAACCTGCCAACCAGTGAAGCGATCAAGGGCATCGAATTAAACGAAATACGAATCACAGCACGATATCTTCTCTTCTTTCTCCTATTCGCCATAAGTCTAGAACTGCTGGATCTCATATTCAGGGGATATACCGCGGTCAAGACGTGGGATATTCTAAGAAGTGTTATTTACGGCAAAGACTTCACCGATATATTCATACTTCAATACGGGGTTGGGAATCTCCTGCCATTAATACTATTTTTGTGGCCGCGTCTGACCATAAGGAGAGCGTTAGTCGGCGTGATATTCGTCCTTTTCGGTGTCTTTATGATGAGGTGGAACGTCGTAATCGGCGGCCAGTCATTTTCCCTTACATTCGCTGGCTATATGCATTACCATTTGCCGATAATTCCTCGAAATTGGGAGACATTCAAGGAGGGACTTGCAGGGGCGCTCATGGTAGCGGCAACGCCCTTCATCCTTTTCTGGCTATTCTGCAAGATACTCCCCGTTTTCAGTCAGGACTCGGAAGAATTGCACTAGGAGAGACTTCACCGCTCCTGCCCGTCGCCCTCGTCCGTCGCAATATTTTCAGCGACGCTGGTAATGCGGCCCTGGTAAAGCCGGGTCTCGATCAAGTCGCCCTTGAGAATAGCCGATGCATCCCGAAGCGCTTTTCCGTTGTGGCGCGTTATACTGTACCCTCGTTTGAGCACATTGACCGGATCCAACAGTCTGACCGCCTGCTCTATTGAAGAGAGCTTGTTTTCCTTGTGCTGCAGGTATTGCTTGACAGAGCTCTTAACGCCCTTTTCGAGCGTATTGATATGGTTCTGTGGCACGGTAGTAATATGAGACGGCACGAGGGACAGCCTGCCTGCCAGTGAATTGAGCGAATCCACCTCTTCGCCGAGAAGCCTCTCGGCGAAGAGGCGGAGCGTGTTTTCGATACTTATGATCCGCTCTTCGAAACTCCGGACGCCAGATATTAGGAATTCGGCCACCGCCGTGGGTGTCTTCATCTTCGTGTGGGAGACGATGTCTGCAACCGTATCATCCTTTTCATGACCTATACCCGTAATGATCGGCAGCGGAAACGAAGCAATCCTGCGGGCAAGAGGGTAACTGTCGAAGGAACTCAAATCCGCGACAGAGCCGCCGCCCCTTATAACAACGGCTATATCGAAGCGGGACTTCAATTCCTCTATCTTGTCGAAGGCCGCAATTATCGACCTTTCGGTCTCTGGTCCCTGCATAATCGCCGGGAAGAGGACATGGATGAATCTATACCCGTAATGATTCCCTTCAAGTTGGTTGATGAAATCCTCGTAGCCGGCTGCTGTAGGCGATGATATGATAGCGATATTTTGCGGCACAAGCGGAAGTGACAATGCTTTGTTCAGATCGATTACACCTTCTTTTTTTAACCGGTCGATAATCTCTTTCTTTCGGAGCGCCATCTCTCCCATCGTATAAGCGGGGTCTATATCCTTCACATTCAGGCTCAATCCGTAGACCTCGTGATAAGAGATCGAGGCGAGCAGAAGCACCGTGATGCCCGGCCTGATTGGGGTCTTTGTCGCCAACTCGAATTTGCGACTCAGCGTGCGATACTCATAAGACCAGATCGTTGCCCTAGTCTGAGCGATAGTCTTGTTGCCATCTTTTTCTACGAGATCGAGATAGCAATGGCCCTTCTGATTGCATTTACTCTCGGCTATCTCGGCTATCACCCAAATGAGGTCGGGGAGTGCCTGGCTAATGGCAGAGCGGATCAGCGAATTCAGCTCGAAAAGGGTCAGGGCCGGCTTTTGCAATGATAATTGTTCCATCGGGCAATTATAAAAAACGACGGGATTTAAAGGCAACAAACTTCAAATCCTAGACAGTCAGTATATCGGTAGGATGGGTGCGATGGGCGAGATGCAATGTGAGCGAATCGGGCAGGATGGCCCGGTGAGTCTTGATAGCCAGATCTGGATAGTTGTTATGCTGAGAAAGGTGCGAAAGGCAGGCCCATTTCAGTTTTTTGCCCGACAATAACAGTTCAGCGGCTTCGCGGTTCGATATATGCCCGCGTGGTCCCTGGATGCGGCGTTTAAGAAAGGCTGGGTAAGGTCCCTTGGCAAGCATCTCGGGATCATAGTTGCTTTCGATGAAAACAGCGTCGAGGCATGCGATTTCGGATGCAAGTCCGTCAAAGACATGCCCAAGATCGGTCATAATGCCGAGCCGCTTACTACCGCTGTCCACAACAAAAACGACACCGTCGACGCCGTCATGAGGAGTAGGGATCGTTCTTATTTCGACATCACCAAACCTGACAGGTTCGCCGGCACTGAAATATCTAACCTCGCCGAGAAGGCCGAGCCTGTGTCTTGCAAGGGCGGCGTCGAGAGTATCGCGGGTAACATAAAGCGGCAACCCGTATTTGCGCTGCAAGACGCCTGCATGGCGGATATGATCGGAATGATCATGAGAAATAATCAGGGCATCTATACCTTTCATGTTCTTTCCGAACGAGGCAAGCCTGCGCTCTGCTTCGATACAGCTAAGGCCCGCATCGAATAGGAGACGCTTGCCTAATGTCTCAACATAAATGCAATTGCCGCTACTGCCCGATTGAAGAGCTATCGCATTAAAATCCATCATCAGTTAGTAGATTAACACAGCAAGTAGAAATCAGTGAAATGGCAGAAACCCAACGGGGTGACATCCGCTGTCGGTCTCAGGATTTGTCGGAATTATGATTCAATGGCCCGGTTGCAGTTCTGGAGGTTGAGGCCGCCAGATGAGCAGGATGGCTTCGGCTATCTGCTCCGGGGTCTTCTTGCGTCTAGATATAGTATTCAGTTCACTGTATGAAACGATACCCGGATAGCGCTCGTGTAATCCCATATAAATAAATGTCAGACTTACTGCGCGTGACGGTCTGATGGGATGGATGTCAATAAGGAATCGGAGAGTGCTGATCAATTTCTCTCTGTCCGGTATCTTCTTCGCAGTCATATTTTTATTTTTTCCTTTTCCCGGTCAAGTAAGGCGGTTTCAGGGGAAACTGTTTGTTGGGAGGGGGGGCAGCTTATCGGCCGGCAGACCTATCCCCTGAAACCTATAAATGATCTTATAGAGTTTGCAAGACATATGCCACTGAACAACTTAATGAATTGGAATTGAATTATAAAGATATTTTATTTGACGTTTTTTTTATAGGCCCAATAGACTATGTAACTTTTACATACTATATGGAAAGTTTACATAGGGCTCAAAAAACGGCGGTAAATGTCAGCTGAAAACTGCTATCATAATATTTGCGTTACCTGAAACGTTATATGCAGAGTCTCCCGATGGGTGGCTTTAATCATTAAGCGGTTGGCTTAATTATCAATGGAGGTTCGTTTTATGATGCAGTGGTTAAAAAGGCTTGCAGAAAATGCGCGTAGCTTTGTAACAAAACACACGAAGCTCACTATACTCATCGTCCTTGCGCTGATAGCTTTCTTCACCTTCATCAGCATCGAGGCGCTCCATTTCTCGAGCGACCCGTCCTTTTGCAAGAATTGTCATCCGTTGGATAAACCAGGCCCCCTCGGTGAGGTAGCTACCTGGGAGAAGTCGATACACGCAAGGGCCGGGGTGAAGTGCCTCGACTGTCATGCCGAACCGGGCTTCATTGGATACATGCGAGCTAAGATGGGCGGTCTCTATGACGTCTACGGCGAGTTCATCAAGGGCCCAGAGCATAAGATGCATGTCCTCATGAGTACCTCCGATCCCGCTTATGCCGCCCAACTTGTGAAAAATGACATTTGCCTCTTCTGCCACTCCGATGAGATGAATAAAAAAATTAGAAGTAATCGAATCATGTCTCTGGGCGTCTCTTTCCGTCTCGTAGACAGCGTCAAGAACCCTGAATTCCGGAAAAAGTGGGGCCTGCCCGACATTATAGTCGAGCCGATTAGACCGTCTGCTAAAGTGGACCCTCATCACAAGATGCATTACGAAATGGGCATCAATTGTGTGACCTGTCATGCCAAAATAACCCATAGCGGCATCACTGGATATCGGTCAAATATGCAAATATGTTTCCATTGCCACGACGAAAGACGGTCTGAGAAACTCCATCCTCCGGCCGATGAGAACTGCTTGGCTTGTCACAGAAATCAAGAAAGCCTTTATCCGCAAGGGCCAATTACATTCGGAAAGGGTGATTCCGCCGTCAAATACGAGCATGTTGTCCACGTGGCCGTGTTCGGATGCAACGCATGCCATATGACTCTGTTCCCCATGCAAAGGGATGGGGTCAAAATCGCATTTACCGATCACACAGCTGGAAAGCTATGTTTTTCCTGCCATAATGGGAAAAAGGCATTCTCGTACACAAACTGCACGAATTGCCATCTGAAGGCGCCTGTACCCAAGGCACCAATCGTTTACAAGCCCGAGGGTGCGGCACCGGTCACTTTCAGCCATCAGTTTCATACACAGGCATTCGAGTGCAACAAATGCCATACCGCCATCTGGCCCATGAAAAAAGGCGCAAAGAAGATGAAGATGGATCCTATGTATGAAGGCAAGTTCTGCGGGGTCTGCCACAATGAGAAGGTAGCTTTCGCTGCCACTGAATGCGATAAATGCCATATAGAAGCCAAGAAGTAGAACTAACAATCAAACATTAGTATCCTGAAACCAGAGACGACATGCCGGAAGATTTCCGGCATGTCGGGCCCCGTCGGATTCTGCTTTAAATAAAAGTCTGCTGCCCGGATAGGAAATACCTGTAATCGTTCCAGCCAGGAGGAGGCATAAATGGGTGAGTATTACAACGACAATGATTTAGAGCGCTTTGGCGAAGTCGGCAAGCATTGCCCCGACTTGTTCAAGAAATTCATGGATTGGTACGGCGCTTCGCTGCAGGAGGGCGTTCTCACCAAGAGGGAAAAGATCCTTATCGGTCTCGCTGTCGCCCATGCGATCCAATGTCCGTACTGTATCGATGCCTACACGAAAAGCTGTCTCGAAGAGGGAATGAATCTCGATCACATCACTGAAGCCGTGCATGTCGCTTCTGCTATCCGCGGCGGAGCATCACTAGTCCATGCCATACAGGCGCATAATACGGTGGATAAAATCTCTATGTAACATGGAATTCATCGAGACCCTCAAAAAACATAACTGTTATCCCCTCAGGGCTTCGAAGATTGAGACTCTTCAGGTCAATGTCGGGTACAGATGCAACATGACCTGCAAGCACTGCCATGTTGAAGCCGGACCTTCGAGATCAGAGATGATGGACCTCGATACGATCAAGGCTGTTATCGACATCCTTGCCGGGTCCGACATACGGCTGCTCGATATTACCGGCGGCGCTCCGGAGTTCAATCCGCACCTCAGATTTTTAATCGAAGAAGCGAGGACACTAGGATGTCACGTCATGGTGAGAAGCAATCTGACTATCTATTCCGAGG
>Ga0182010_10000650_pt1 | contig 19589 bp, 14 predicted proteins | sample 611E1MmetaG_FD_120488 | JGI IMG/M metagenome (GOLD analysis project Ga0182010, IMG submission 120488) | Permafrost microbial communities from Stordalen Mire, Sweden - 611E1M metaG | ecosystem: Environmental > Terrestrial > Soil > Wetlands > Permafrost | place: Sweden: Stordalen | collected...
ATCGAATTGAAGTTGTCCGGGTACTGGAAAGAGAAGAGCTTGCCGTTGTAGTCCACCATCGCGTCGGAGGGGAGTGTGGCATCGCGTCCGGGAATCACCGGGCGCGGGAATTGGAACGACGCAAGAGACGAGTCGAAGACGGCCCGATAGGCCTCAAAGTACCCGCCGAACCCCGCGAAGTGAACGTCATAGAGGAGCGTATCGATAGCAACGTAAATGTGCTGACCCGATTCCTTCACACTTGTGCTCCATTGTCCGGAATAGGCAACAGCAACCGCCTGCCGGCCCCCCACGACGATCTGCCGCTCGGGAGTGAGGACGAATCCGTTCTTCTTCATCTCATCAAGTGTCTTCTGCCTCTCCTGATCGGGCGTCGGGGTCGTCATGACATCCACCATGATCGAGACGCCATCGGGGTAGGGTCCGGTGGGTTCGAGGAATTTCTTGTCGACCTCCTGCATGTTGTAGAAGGCGGCACGCCCCACCTGCGTGTTGGCAATCCATCCTTTGGGATAGAGGAGAGAGTATCCGTAGCCGGGATCGCGGTACGATTCCATCTCGGCCGGCTTCACCGGCTCGATCTTCTTCTCACCGCTGCAACCCATGAGAAGAACGGCGCACAAGACGGCGCCGAGAGACAGAAGAATACACCCCGCACTGCGAGCGTGTGTTGACATTGTCATGCCTTCCTGCAATGTGAATGGTGAATGAGAAGTCAATTCTGGATCCGGCCGGAGGCGCGCTATGGTTTGACAACCGAAAGGACGATGATCACAAGGAGAGCAATCACCTGGAGCATCAAGATCGATTGCAGCCGGCGGTCGAGCCGCACGACGGCGGTTTCAGCATTGGCCGGGGCATCGCCGTCCGCAAGATGAGCGATAATTGCTCCGCGGCGTTTTCCGCAAATTCCTGAATAGATCCCCGCCGCAAGGACAATGACGAAAACAGCCAGCTTCACATGGAGCCACGAAGGGAGCGGCATTTCGTAGCCTTTGGCAACGAGATTGCCAATGCCGCTAAGCAGCATAACTCCGCTGGCAACAGGAGAGAGGAGACCGATGGGACGCAGGAGACCGAGGATCGTCCGTTTTGTCTTCCAGCCCTCCGCTCGTCTGTACCTGCCGCCGAGGATCCACGAGCCGATGACGCTGGAGCACAGCAGACCAAAGCCAAGGAGGTGAAAGATCATCGTCCAATGGTATGCGAGCATAAAGGATGTTCTCCCCGATGGGTGTGGAGCGTAGAATGACTTGAGAAGATAGGGAAAAAGGCCGACTTCCTCAATACAGAAATTAATGTGGGGAGCCGGAAAATTCAGACAATCATCCGTCGCTCGCGACATACGGTGTGGAACAATCGCGGGTCGGCCGCGTCATGGAGGAAAGGTGACAAGAACGTGGCACTGCATGCGCTGGAGGATGGGTTCTCCCTCTCCACGTGGCCGACAAACGCCTGAATCCCGGACTTCCCGCAGTTCTTTCCGCCATTCCCGCACTTCACACCGGTGAGGGGTACTTTCGCCATAGACTATCTCCTTGATTCTTCGTAGGTTGCGAAGACAGCCGTCCGGTGAGATGGATGGCACGGTGATTGCCACATTTTCCTGCAGAAGATTCACGCCTGTTTGATTCACTTCACTCACCCCTAGAGGAGGTTCCCACCATGAAGCAGTTGCGATACGTCTTGCCGGGAATTCTGGCCCTTGCGCTCGTCGCAGGTTTGGCGTTTGCTCAGGGCCTTCCCGGGCCGGGCATTCCACCAATCGCTGCACCCGCAGTCGATACGGTGTCTGGTTTTGTCATCGATTCGGTGAGCGGAAAAGCGCTTCTGAATGCACGCGTGACTTTCTATCGTCCGTTCTTCCATCCGGTGTTCTGGCTCCCTCAATTCAGAACGGACAGCACAGGTTTCTATCGTGCCGTGCTGGACACAGGAACGTACCGCATCTACTGCCAACCGCCCATGCAACTCGTCCCCTTCGCCTCGATCGTGGGCGCCCTGCTTCCTGAGTGGTACGACAATGCAAAGACGTATGCAGAGGCGACTCCGGTCGTTCTAACAGAGGGAACAAATGTTACCATCAATTTTGCCCTTGTGCGGTACGTGCCCCCGCCTGTTGTCCATCTCTCCGGCACCGTGAGCGATTCATCCGGTAGCCCCCTCAAGGGGGCGTGGGTGCTGGTGATGCGGACTATCCAGGAACTGCAAGCGGTGTCGATGACGAATAAGGATATCCTGAACGTCCCGGGAGAGTCGGTGCTTCTCGACGGGCTTGGTTGCATGCGGGGCGTGGTGTGGAAAGGTCTGACGGACTCAAGCGGCGCATTCAATGCGACCTTGTTGGGGAACCGATCGTATGTCGCCCTGGCGGTGAAACCGGGCTACATGCCGCAATTCTATGATCACAAAGATCAGCCGGCCGATGCAACGATTCTCACGCCCTCGGCCGATACGAGCGGCATCGACTTTAATCTCAACTTATATCATCCGCCGCAAAAATATGCCATCAGCGGAAGCGTTGTCGATTCCTCCGGTACGGGGGTGCCGTCGCGAATTATTGCATTCCCGCTTCCGCCCCGGGCATCCAGATCGGCGTCAAGATTTGCATATACAGATTCTCTGGGGGTGTTCACACTCCCCAAAGTTGCAGGGGGGAAGTACCTTGTCCTCGCGATTCCCTTCGGGGGGTATGCGCCTGCGTTTTACAAAGCCGGGGCGTTTGGTGTCATGCGGTGGAAGGATGCCGACACGGTCAATGTTGAAGGGGACGTGAACGGCGTCACGATCGGTGTTGTGCCGTTCGCGTACGGCGGCGTGGCATCCCTGACAGGGACGGTGCGGGCCGACGGCCAGGGTGTTGAAGGGATCAACGTCTATGCATTGGCGAGTGACGGATCGACAGTCGGGTACGGCTTGACCGATGGCACAGGCGCGTATGCCATCAGTGGCCTTACCGTCGGGACAACAACGCTGGTCGTGGACGGAGAGGGATATGATGCCGTGCAACAATCGATCGTGGTGGGCGTCACGGACTATGCGCTGACGCAGGATTTCTCGCTGGGCGTCACTGCCTCCGTGGGGACCGGGTCGAACGCAGTACCTCTTGCCTACACGCTCCGGCAGAACTACCCGAATCCGTTCAACCCGTCAACGACAATTTCTTATCAGTTGTCGGAGCTGAGCCACGTGACACTGACGGTGTATGACGTTTTGGGAAGGGAAGTGGAGACGTTGGCGAACGGCGTGAAGCAGGCAGGCCAATACACTGCCGTCTGGAACGCGGCCCGTTATGCCAGCGGTGTATACTTCTACCGTTTGCAGGCGAGCAGCGTTAACAGTGCCGCATCCTTCACAAATATCCGGAAGATGGTGCTGGTCAAGTAGATCGACGTTTATCGGTGTGGGGAAGGGAAGAGGGGATGGAAACCGCGCCCGGCAGGGAAACCAGCCGGGCGTTTTTTATGCCTGCGGTCGATGGAACCATTCCCACGAAGAGCTCCGGCACGGTGAAGTCAGGTTGCCGTCCGTGACGCCTTCCGCAGGCTGTTCCGTGCAAGGAACTATTGGGGACTTGAGAGCGATTTCTTCTGCGTACCGGGGGCAGATTCCCCTGTGCGGGAAATCGCCGGCTTCTTCGCGACGGTCTTTTTGCCGGGGGATCTCTTCGCTGCGGTCTTCCGACCGGCGTTCCGTCTGATCCCCTTGAGCGCCTTCCGAAGATGTTTGTGGATGAAAGCCAGATCCTTCTCCGGTGCGTTGCCTGGCCGCCCGTTGAGCCGGACGATTGTCGAGATGAAACGATCGATCTCTCGCTTTATGGCATCTGCGCTTTTCTTACCCATCGCGATTCTCCGGAGGTTTGTGGGTGGGAAAAATAGCTCTTCTGGATGCGAGAATCAATGGATGGAAGGCAGCACCGATATTCCCATCGCCCTGCGCAGTCGGACGAGCGCCGTACGATGGTCGTATTGCGCCTGGATATCCGTGATGCGGGCGTTGGAGAGGGTTAGCTGCGCATCAGATTGATCCAGGGCGGTGGCAACGCCTGCGGCGTATTGACGCTCGACGAGTCGAAAATTCTCGGTCGCTTGTTCCACGAGCTTTGCACTTGCGACTGCTCTTTCTGCTGCCTCGTGTACAGCGAGCCATTGCTGTTCGACCTCAAGGGAAATACTCTCCTTCAGGACATCGAGATTTGCTTGCGCGATGTCTTCGTTTGCCTCTGCCAGCTCCACTCCCGCCACCAGCCCGAATCCCTGAAAGATCGGAAGACTGAACGTGACACCGGCGTTCCAGCGGTCATACAGCGGGAATGCATATCCGTTCCATGTGTAGGTTCCCGTCGCCGCGATGGTGGGCAAACGCTGTCCCCATGCTGCCGTGACCCCGCCCTTGCCGGCATCGACGCGGGCAACGGCGGCGATGAGTTCGCTCCGGTTGCGCAGCGCGGAAACACGCGCCGAGTCCAGAGTGGCATCGATCGCTTCGGGGGAGGCGGATTCGCTGACGGTGTATTCGTGAGCCGGATGGATACCCATGATGTTCTCCAGCCCGATCCTGGCGACGCGGAGAGCATTCCTCGCCTGGATGAGAGTGACATTGGCGTTCAGCATATCCACTTCCGCCTTTGTCACGTCCAGTTGCGGTCTTTTCCCGACACTGAAAAATGCCTGCGCCTGGGCAAGGTGCCGCGATGCCTGGTCATACGCTTCTTCGTTGACGCGCACGACGCGTTGTGCCTGCAGGTAGCCGAGGAACGCAACTTCGGTATTGACTGCAAGGTTCTCTCTTGCCGAAACGTAGTCGTCGCCCGCTGCGTCGGCGAGGTAGTCGCTCTGGGAGACCCGTCCGCTCGTCTTGCCGAAATCCCAGATCGTCAGATTCCCCTGCAATGCTGCGGTGTAGGTGTTATAGGTGAGCCGCCGGGTGGGAATCGAAGGCGAGACGACGGAAACTCCATCCGTGTGTATGCCCGAAGCGGTTGCTCCGATCGAAGGGAAGAATCCCGCGCGGGACTGACGCGCACCGGCCTCCGCGGCCCGGATATCCGCTTCACTCCCGTGAAGTGCAGGCTGGTGTTCCAGGGCGATCACGACGGCGCGCTCCAGCGTCAGCGTGTCCAACTGTTGGGCTGATGCGAGTGTGCCCGCCGCGATCAGGAAGGCGGGGAGAAGGGAGAGGAATGCGGTTTTCACTTATGCTCCCTCCTCCGATGGTGCCATCTCCCTCTTGAATCGTTGTTCAAACACGATGTAGAGCGCCGGGACGAAGAAGAGTGTCAGCACGGTGGACACCGTCAGGCCCCCGATCACGGCGATGGCAAGAGGCGCCTGCGTTGATTCTCCACCCATGCCGATCGCCATGGGAATGAGTCCGAGCACGGTGGCCAGCGACGTCATCAGGATGGGTTTCAAACGCGTGCGCCCTGCCTTGACGACGGCGTCCACAAGCGGAACCGATGCCTTGCGGAGGCGGTTGGTGTAATCCACGAGAAGAATCCCGTTGCTCACAACAATGCCAACCATGACGATGACACCCTGGAAGGACGTGACCGACAGGGTGGTGCCGGTAAGGAAAAGCATCCAGAGGACGCCGACCATGCCGAGGGGGACGGTGAACATGATGATGAACGGGTCAAGAAGCGACTGGAATTGCGACGCCATCACGACGTACACAAGGATGATGGCAAGACTAAACGCAAGAGCGAGATCCCGGAATGTCCGTTGTTGCTGCTCGACATTCCCGCTCTGTTTTATCTCGAATCCCGGCGGGACGGTCAACTTGTCGATTTTCGCCTGGATGGCGCTTGCCACGGAGCCGAGATCGGCACCCGTGACATTTGCGGTGACCTCGACAAGCCGCTGCTGGTACTTACGGTCAATCTGGACCGGCGAGTTATCCTTCGTGATCGTCGCGACGTTGCCAAGCCGGACCTGCTGGCCGTTGTCGGTCGTAAGGACCAGGTTGCCCAGGTCGGCGATCTGTTCCCGATAATCCTCGCTGAGGCGGACAAGGATGTTGTACTGGTTGCCGGAGACGGGGTCAGTGTAGAGCGAGGCCACGCTCCCGTTGATGCATGTGCTGATCGTATTGGAAATCTGCGCGACGGATAGTCCCAGTGTGCCGGCTTTGTCCCTGTCGATCTTCACGCGGAGTTCAGGGAGGTTGTCTTCCCGTGTCACCTGTACGTCTGCTGTGCCGGGGGTCGTCCGGACAAATCCAGAAATCTGCTTCGCAAGCTGAGAACCGGTGTCGATATCGAATCCTCTGATCTCGACATCAATGGGAGCATTGGATCCGAAATTCATCAGGAACCTCAGGAAGCCGCTCGGGCTGATAAACGTTGCGATGCCGGGGATCTGCGACAACTTCGGTCTGACGGCCTTGATGATTTGGAAGATATCACGTTTCCGTTGGTCGGGGGGCACGAGCGCCACCTGAATGTTTGCGGCATGAGTGCCGGTATTGCGGGCGAAGAAGCTCCCGCTGCGGGCTGTGGGCACGCCAATGTCGGTGATCACTGCCTGTATTTCCGGGATATTGGTCTGCAAAACGCGCTCGATCTCCTGGCAGAGCCGCTCGGTCTCCTCGACGCGTGATCCCACGGGAAGCTTCACGGTGACAGTGAATTGGGATTCATCCTGTTCGGGAAAGAACTCCGTGCCGATGAATTTGATGAGTCCGAACGAGAGAACTCCTGCGATCGCAATAGCGCCGATGACGAACTTCCGGTGTTCCAATGTGCGGCGGAGCTGATGTTCATACCATGTATCGATTGCTTCGAGCGCGTCGTATGCTCTCACCCGGATGCGATCCGGGATCTTCCGTGAGTTCCGGTCCAGGAGCTTCTCCGGCGGGAGGTACCGAAGACACATGAGCGGCGTGACGGTCCGTGACACAAAGAACGAACCGAAGAGCGCAACCGCGATGGTGATCGTCAGGGGGATAAAGAGGAGCTTCGCGATGCCAGTCAGAAATACGATCGGGAGAAACACGATGACCGTGGTCAGGGTGGAGACGAAGATCGGCCCGGCAACCTCCTGCGCGGCCTCGAGCGTTGCCTGGATCTTGGTCTGCTCCTGTTTGCGCAAGTTGTAATGGCGGGAGATCGCTTCCAGTTCGACAATCGAGTCGTCGACCAGCCGCCCCACCGCCAGCGCCAATCCTCCGAATGTCATGATGTTCAACGTCGACCCGCCGAAGCGGAACCAGATGAACGTGATGAGGATCGACAGGGGGATGGCAACAAGAATGATGAGGGTCCCGCGCATGTTTCGGAGGAACAGCATGATGATGATCATCGCCAGGATTGCTCCCAGGCCTCCTTCACGCTCAAGGCCCGAGATCGTCTGCCGGATGTACAGCGACTGGTCGAAGGAGATCGTCATCCTGACGTTTGGCGGGATGCCGGTCAGCGTGGGAAGCGACTTGATGACACGGTCCACGACATCGATCGTGTTGGCGTTTGCGAGCTTCTGCACGCGCATCGTCACGCCTGGCTTCCCGTTGATCCGCACAATCTCGGTCTGCTCCTGGAAACTGTCTTCCACGGAGCCGACATCTTTGATGCTGACCGGAACACCGTTGACGACCTTGACGACGATGTCCTCCATCGGCTTTACAACATTGAACTGGCTCTCCGTCTTCAGCGAATAGTCGAATTTGCCGGTCTTGATATCGCCGGAGGGGAGGATGAGGTTTGCGTTGGCAACAGCATTCAGGACGGTGAGCACCGGCAACTGGAGGGCTTCCAGACGATTCCGGTCCAGCGTGACGTGGATTTCCCGGAGCTTGCCGCCGAGAACCTGGGCCTGCGCAACTCCCGACACGTGTTCGATCTGGGGCTCGATCGTGTTGTAGGCAAGGTCGTACAGATCCCTTTCGTCCATGTCGGCCGAAATGGCGATGTTGCACACGGGCTGGCTCGTGATGTCGAACCGGAGGACGACAGGTGTTGCTATCCCCGTCGGGAGCTGTGTCAGTATGCGGTTCACCCGCTGGACGACATCGACGAGACCCACATCAAGGTTGGCGTCCCACGTGAAGAAAATCCTGATCTGGGAGATACCCTCGCGGGTGGAAGACTGGACATAATCGACATCGTTGGCGGAGGAGACGCCTCGCTCCATGATACGGGTAACGGATTGTTCCATGTCGAGCGGGCTGGCTCCGGTGAAGAACGTCACCGTTGACACGGCAGGGATGCTGATGTTCGGAAGCAGATCGACCGGGAGCTGGCTGAACGAGACGAGCCCGAAAACAAGGATCGTCATGGCAAACAAGAAGGTCGAAACAGGGTAGCGGAGCGCGAGGCGCGTTATCCACATGGCGGTGAGTTGTCAAGTGCAAGATTGACCGGAGTTGTCCGGCGTTCCCCGCTGGCAGAAAGGCGTAGCGGGATAGCAACACAGAGAGTCAACAGCAGCGGCGCGGGGGAACTCATTCGTGGCCGCTCTTCTGGACAACAACGGGCCCGCCGTCCCTGACAAATTGCTGTCCCGTGGTGATGACGTCTTCGGACCCGTCAAGTCCCGAAAGGATCTCGATGCGTCCGCTCTGTTCGACGCCGGCGGCGAGGCGCACGCGGCGTGCCGTGTCGGCGCGGGCGACATAGACGAACGATCCCTGATCGTCCCGGACGAAGGCCTGCGTGGGAAGGGTCAGGGCATTGGGCCGTTCACCGACGCGAAGGGTGACGTTCGCGAACATCCCCGGGCGGAGGGCGTGGTCCTTGTTGAGGATGTCGATCTCTACCGGCATCGTACGCGTTGCGAGATCGACGGCCTGGCTGAACCGCGTCACCTTTCCCGCAAAAGTCTTTCCCGGAAAGGCGTCAACAGTGATTGCCGCCTCACATTCCGGCGTGATGCGGGGGATGTCACGCTCCAGGATGTTGACCACCACCTTCATGTTGTCCAAATCCATCAGGGAAAAAAGAGATGTGATCATGGCGGTCACCACGGCACCGGGGTCGAGAGACCGCCGGGTAACGATGCCGGAAAAGGGGGCGACGATCCTGGCGTAGTCGAGCCGCGTCGTTGCAACATCGAGGGCTGCGGCCGCGACCTTCATCGTTGCCTGCGCATTCTCGTAGTCCTGTTTTGCGATGAGGCTCTGTTCGTACAGATCCTTCGTCCTGTTGAATGTCAGACGCGCGTTCTCGGCCGTCGCCTCTGCCTGCTGCCGGGTTTGAAAAAGCTCGGTGGTGTCGATCAGGGCAAGCATCTGGCCGCGGGAAACGGGGACTCCCATATCGACGTACACGCGCTCCAGCGTGCCGCCGACTTTTGCATAGATGTTGGCCTGTTGAATGGCGACGACATCCCCTGTGAACTGCAGGGAATACGTTACTGTTTCCTGGCGGGGCTTCTCGACCCGCACAATCGGTACGTTCTGTTTGCGCGTGTCAGCTCCGGTGTTCGATATGACAATGCGCAGCACCACAACTCCGGCAAGAACGAGAAGTGCAATAATGCCAATAATGTACTTTCGGTGGAGGGTCATAGTCAGGGAAAAAGTGAAAGATGGTCTCTAGAATGAATTAGACACGGCTCCGATGATCCAGGTTTAAGGGCGGCGCCCACAGATGTGCCGCGGAAGCCCCGCGATACCGGCTGGCCACCGTCGGGCCCGGCGAGACTCTTCACAGTGTCAGTCCAGGGTCTGCGCCCGGACGTTGCCATACACCGGGATGTAGACATCGGACTGGTGCGGGTTGTCGCTGGTAACGAAGACGCCGTTGCTCAAGGCCGGTGCGGGTTCCGTGGCCATGAGATGTCCTGTGATGAGAACAGATGCCCCCGGGGGGATGGGCCGGTCGGGGAGTGTCAGCGTAAGCCCCTTCATCTGTGTCCGGAAGGCGGAAAGTGTCAGCGGGGTGGAACTGTTGTTTGTGACAGTGATCGAGGCAACGCTTTCCTGCAGGACCACAGCGTCACGGAAGAAGAAGTACAGCGGGTCCAGGGCAATCTCGTCGATGACCGTCGCCGTGAACCTCACGACCGTGAGGGCGGCATCGGCTGCGTTGGAGTGGATCGTCACCGACTTCTCCACAGGGCCGGAGAAATTCTTGGAATTGAACGTGATGAGGAGCGAACCACTCGCGTGGGGCGGGATTGCCGTGCTGGAGACGACAGTCCCCGTGCAGCCGCAAGAGACATCCACGCGGCCGAGAACAAGCGTATCTGAGCCCGGGTTCGACAGGGTCAGGCTTCGCTGCACAACGGACCCGCGTGGAATGGAGCCAAGGTCGAAGTGCATCCCTTCGACGATGATCAACTTCGGCTGTGCAAGTGAAGGAGAACCCGCGATCACGACCGCCGCTGCAAGGAGGGTCATGAGACGCTTGCCGCTTATTGCCTGTGTTGCCATGCGTGCGCTTTCGAGAATCAATCGGACCGCTGATACGTCATTGTGGAAAACGGTGAAAGGCATCTTTCGGTTCCCTCCCGGACGCTATTCCCCGAACATCTCCCGCAGCTTTGCCCCAAGGAGGAGCCTGAACACCCCCTGATCCCTTGTCGCTGCATAGGCAGTCGCCGATGACGCGTTCCAGGAGAGCGCGACAACCTCCGCCTTCAGGCCCTGCTCGAGAAGCAGGAACCATGTCCCCCCCCCGGACGGAGAGTAATATATCTGTCTCTCGTTGAGAAGGGCGAGAATGCTCGATGGTTGGGAACGATCGTACGCAAGGCGGACCGTATCCCCCGTTCTCCATGGGGGAGCATACCGGTTCCATTCCAGCCCCTTGTTCAGGGAGCGGTAACACGAATGGTCGACGGTGTATGCGTAATAGACGTCAGGATCCTTGTCGTCGAGCGTGACCACGTCGATACTATCGGTTGGGAGGCCGTACCTCATCTCTTCCCAGTTGAATCCGCCGTCGGCGGAAACCACGACGCCGTCGCTCCATGTCGCGCCGAGGATCACACCGGCGTTGGTGGGACTGAATGTCAGAGAGTGGACCCGCCATTGGGAGCCGAGAGGCCGCGGCTGCGTCCACGTCTTACCCCTGTCCGTCGAAACAACCAGTCCCTGGTCGCCTGACGCATACAGCCTCGTTTTGATGGAGGGATGAGTTTCGAAGAGGACGGGAGCGATGCGTAGCGATCGGGAAATGGATTGCCAGGAGCTTCCTGCGTCATTCGACTGAAACACGCCCTCCTTCGTGGTGACATAGAATGTCGGCGGCTGCGTAGCTTCGGTGGTGATGGAGCTGATGTCGCCGCCCGTGATTCCCATTCCTGCAGCGACCCATCCCTCCGAACGGCCGGGGTCAAGAGCAAGGCATGTATTCCCGCATGCCACGAGGAGATGATCTCCCTGCTGGTCGGTGGCCATGAGGCGAACCGTCGAACCGCCAAGCTTCGTGTCGGCATTCCGCCACGTCACACCGCGATCTGCCGATGCCTTCACTCCTATTCCGTTGCCATAGGCGTACACCATGTTTGCCGGTCCGGCTTCGGAGACGACGACATGAGTCGCGATCCGGGGGAGATCGCGTCCTGCCGCGTTCCAGGTCATCCCGAAGTCGGTCGACGCGATAACGCCGCTTTCTGTCCCCGCAAACACAAAATCGGGATTCGAAGGATGAGCGGCGAGAGAGAGTATTCTGTCCGATTCCTGCCCTTTGCGTGACGGGATCCACGATTCACCACCGTTGACAGACCTGGCGATATTCCCTGCATCGGTGGCGTAGAGAAGGGCGTTGGAGCTTCCCTTCTTGAGAAGAACGTGCGTCGTGCGGGCCCCGCCGTGGGTGAACTCCTCCGTGATCCCGCGCCACGAGATCCCGCCGTCGGTCGACTTGACGAGCCCCATGGTGCTGATTGCGGCGTAAAGAAGATTGGGTTTGCCGGGGTCAACGGCGATGTCGTACACATCGGACATCCCGATTCGTGCATCCGTTGTGGAATCGGGAGCTGCCCAGGATGTCCCGCCGTTCGTGGTCCGGAAGATTCCCCTCCCGGAGGTTCCGGCACACATCACGCCCGGGGTCCAGGGGTCGATCGTTAGTGCGAGAACGGGAGTTCCCGGCTTGTCAACGGCCAACGCATTCCAGCTTTTGCCGCGATCCGTCGATGCAAAAGCGCCGGCGTCCGTTGCCGCAAACAGCCTCTCAGGCGTGTCAGGATCCTGGATGATCTGGTGCAGAGGAAAGTGGGGGGCGGGGGACGCGAGCATCGCCCACGTATTTCCGTCGTCGTTCGACTGGAGGATCTCGCCGTTGGTCAATCCGACGTAGAGGGTTGAAGGGATCTTGTCATCGGGGTGGACGGTGGCGATATTCTGTGCATAAGGTCCGCCGGTAAATTCCCATTGGAGAATCCCCGTGCCTGCAGGGCCGCACCCTCCGATGAAAAACAGGACGCCGCAAAGGAACGAAATGGTCTTCAGCATACGGAAGGACCGTGTGTGATGGTCAATGTGCCGGAGTCATCGCACTCCGTTCCATCGTCCCCGAAATTTCTGCGACGCCGGAAACACGTCGTCGCCACCCGCTCAGGAGTGCTGCAACTGTCTCTCGATCAGCCGATCGCCGGGCAATTCATTTCACTCCACTTCGCCGTGGAAGACTGTAATGACGTCCGCCGCAAAGCTCATGATGTCGCGGGTGACTGCCCTTCCCTCCGGTGATGCAAGGGCCGCATCCATCGCGTCCTTGTCATCGAAGTACATCTCTGCGAGGATCCGGTATTTTGCCTCGCCGATCGGCGCACCTGTCACCTTTGTGATTTCCAGCTTTCGAAGCCCCGGAAATTTGTGGAGAAGAGGAAGGTGGATCTCATTGTAGTGCCTGTCGAATTCCTCCTGATCCTCGGTGCTTCGGAACAACGCAATGAGTTTGATCATCCGGGGTTCCCCGACGAACATGGATCTTTCCCTGCATGGAGAGGGAATCGAGCTGCCGTCTCTCTCCCAATACCCCCCCCTTCCCCCCCCTCGGCAGCAATCCTTGCCGACGGCAATTGTCTCGTATCACCGAAATATAGGGAGGCGCGCGAGGAAAAGCAAACACGTGGGGACCTCCTGCTTTATGGCCGGTGATGGAGATTCCATCCCGTTTTTCGTATTTTTACCTCCATGAATGAACCGATAGTCCCGCCGGAGTGCTTTCGTGATCCCGGCAGATCGATGAAGATCGCAGACTCCCTTTGTGAGTCGTTCGTTGCGTCGGGGAGCAGGTTTGCGCCCGAGGAGTTTACCCTCCTCCTTCGATCTGCAATTGTCGGCTCTCCCGATCCCGACATGATGCTGACGAACGTCAGCCGTTATCTCGGAGCCGTTGTCAACAGCGCCTCCCTGTTCAGCGACGTTCTCCAATACCCTCTCTGGGCCGAGGTCTTGTTCAGACTTTGCGGCACGTCCCAGTACTTTGCCGACGTTCTCGTCCGGGAACCAGGACTCTTCCGCTGGATAACCGGAACAGACGTCCTCACTTCTTCGCTGAAAGAGAATTCCCTGAAGGAAGAGGTGGAGCGGATTGCATCGACGTTCCAGAAGCCGGAATCGCAGCTCAATGCCCTCAAACGTCTCCATCGCCGCGAGCTCCTGCGGATCGGCGCGCAGGACATCCTCGGCCATGCCGATGTGGCGGCCGCCACGTTCCAACTCTCCCTTCTGGCCGATGCCGTCATCGATGCCGCGTTGCAGATTGCAACCCGTCAAATGAACGAGAAGTTTGGCTGGAGTGCGCAGATTCCCTTTTGCGTCGTCGGGCTGGGGAAGCTGGGGGGTAGCGAGCTCAATTATAGCTCCGACATTGACGTGATCTTCGTGTATGCGGAGGAGCGGGACGCCGATGACCGGGGAAATCCCGGGGCACACGAATATTTCACCCGGCTGGCGGAACGACTTATCCGGCACCTGACGCAATTGACCGACGAGGGCTATTTGTACCGTGTCGATGTCAGACTCCGGCCGGAAGCGGGAGCAGGCCCCCTCGTCCGCTCCATGGAAAGCTACACGGCCTATTATGAATCGCGGGGGGAGATGTGGGAACGCCAGATGCTGATCAAAGCTCGTCCCGTGGCCGGCGACAAGGCCTTGGGCCGGGAATTCCTCAAAAACCTCGAGCCCTTCGTCTATCCGAGATCGTTCATGACGTCGCCCGCAGCTTCCGTTGCGAGGATCAAGGCCCGCATCGAAGCGACGGTTGGCGACGAGGCCAACGTCAAGCTGATGCCGGGCGGGATCAGGGATATTGAATTCATCGTCCAAACCCTCCAGCTTCTCAACGGAGGGAGGAACCCGGCCGTGCGCGAACGGAATACCATCAAGGCGATCAATGCGCTCGGCGATGCAGGGCACCTGACGACCGGGGAGAGAAGGGACCTGGAGAGCGCCTACGCATTCTTCCGCATGGTGGAGCACCGGCTGCAGACGATGTTGAACACACAAACGCACACGCTTCCCAGCGACGACCAGGCGTTGGGCGTCCTCGGAAGGCGTTGCGGAATTGCATCGGTCGGCGAGATGCGCGGAACGCTCGTCCGGCATCTGACGTCGGTCCGCCGGATCTTCAACCGCGTCCTCGGCGACGGCTCAGGAGGCGACATCTCTGCGCTTGTCGAGGAAGGAGTCGATGAGACCTCCTTGATACGCATTCTCGGGGCGTGTGGTTTCCACGATCCGCGGCAGGCCATGCGACACCTCAAGGTGTTGACGACGGGGAATGCGATCACCGGCGCCACAGATATTGATACGAGGACGCGTGAGGCGTTCCGTTCGGTGGCGGCGGTTCTCTTCGCGGACATTACCCGAACGCCGAGCCCGGACATTACCCTCGCATCCCTTAGTGCGCTTGCGGCATCGCAGAAGGCCCTCCAGACATTCTACGCGCACATGGACGATCAGCGGTTCCGGCGGTTCGTTGTGGATATATGCGCGGTGAGTCCACGGTTTGCCCGGGGCCTTGCCCGGAATCCCCTGCTCATGGAGTCGCTCGTGTCAGATCCCGAAGCGCTGGGAGAGGCGCGCGCATTCCCCGATGCAACTGACCTTGTGGAATTCAAGGAAGAACAGGAGCTTCGTGCGGGCGTCCGGCACATTCTGGGGTTTACGGGATTCGACGAACTGACGGGAGAACTCACCCGCATCGCGTCATTTGTCGTTGCGTCTCTCCTGGCACGGGACTCCAAAGGGGAGAAAGGCCCTCGCCTCGCCGTATTTGCTCTTGGAAAGTTCGGCACAGCCGAGCTGGGGCTCGATGCTGACCTCGACCTCCTCTTCGTGAGCGGTGAGGATGAAGGGTCGGAAGACGCGAAGGCGGAAAAGAGAGCCGCGACGCTTGTGGCGCAACTTTCTGCAACGACGGCCAGGGGGCGGCTGTATACGGTGGATGCGCGCCTCCGTCCGGAAGGCAAAAGCGCACCCCTCGTCGTTGCAGCAAACGCGTATGCGAAGTACCTTGAGTCCCGTGCGTCGCTTTGGGAGCGTCAATCCCTTACCCGCTTGCGCTTCGTTGCAGGGGATAAAATCATCGGGTCCTTCGTTGAGTCCCTCGCCGCGTCAAAAGTCTATGATGCGCCCCTGCCTCAAGGGTGGAGTCGGGAAATTGCCGCGATGAGAAGGAAGATGGAACCGACGGTGCGGGGGCGCGGCCGCATGATGACCGATATCAAGACGGGTGCCGGAGGGATGGTGGACGTGGAATTCATCGTCCAGATGATCCAGATGAAGATCGGCGCCTCCCGTCCATCTGTCAGGGGAATGAAGATCCTCCCGATGCTCCGATCGCTCGATGCACCCCTCCTGCGGGGGGATGAGGGCGGGATGCTGGCTGCGGCCTACACCATGTACCGTCGCATCGAGTTTCTGATGCGCGTGACGCTGGAGGAACGCGGCTACAGGCTGCCGGAGGGGGAGAAACTCGATTCCCTGGCCCGCCTGTACGACGGCTCTTCGGGAGGAGCGTTGGCGGCCCGCGTCGCGACGGCCATGAAGTACGTAAGAACGGTTTTTCTTGATGTGGTCACCCGGGTGGCCTGAACGATGAAAGGAATTCCTCCAGCGATGCCTTCCGCTATGAAGCATCCATCGGTTGCGGCCGGTGCAGTCAGCCTCCTTGCGTTTCTTCTCTACATTCGAACGCTCGCACCGGGTCTCTCTTTCATCGATAGCGGCGAACTTGGAACTGTCGCTGCAACTCTGGGAGTTGCGCACCCAACCGGCTATCCGCTGTTTACCCTCCTCGGCTGGCTGTTCACGCGTCTGCCTTTGGCGTCGGAAGTCATCGTGCGCCTGAATATCATGGCAGCGGTTTTTTGTGCCGGAGGGGTTTTTGTCTTCTTCTTTGTCCAGCGGCATATCCTCGCTCTCAGCAGCCGGCACGGGCTGTCTCTCCAGGAGGGGATTGTCGTTCCCGCCGCAGGGAGTCTCCTCCTTGCATTCTCGGAAACATACTGGATGCAGGCTATCAGCGTCGAAGTCTATTCCCTTCACATCCTTCTCACGGGACTCCTGCTTCTGACGTTTCTGCGCGCGAATTTTCCCCTTCCCGCACATCGGGAAAACATCCACGGAACGGAACGGACGTGGTATCTCTTCGCATTTCTGGTTGGCCTCTCGTTTACCAACCACATGACCACCGTTCTCCTTGCTCCGGGTCTTCTCTTCCTCTATTTCGTCCGGCAAGGCGGGGGCGCCGGAGCATGGGGACGTCTCGCGCGGATGAGCATCCCTTTTGCGGGGGGGCTCTCTCTCTATGCGTATCTCCCGATCCGTGCCTCGCAATCCCCGATGCTCAACTGGGGGAATGCAGTCACGCTGGAACGGTTTCTCTGGCATGTCACAGGCAAACAGTACCAGGTCTGGATCTTCTCGTCCACTGATGTGACGGGACGACAGCTTGCGTATTTCTTCCGGTCGTTCCCCGCCGAGTTTGCGTACGTCGGAATGTTCGCCGCGGCCATTGGTCTCGTTGCCGTTGGGAGGGCGCACCGGCAGCTCGCCGTGGGAATGATCCTCCTGTTCCTGTGCTGCGTCGCCTACGCGATCAACTATGACATTCACGATATCGATTCTTACTTCCTCCTCGCCTATATCACGACCGCCCTTTTGGCGTCGCGGGGATTCCTGACCGTCTACCGTTGGATTGCGGGAGGGGAGGGGAGAAGGCGGCTTCCTGCATCCGTCTTCGTGCTCCTCCTGGGGGCGGTGCCGCTCGCCGTTCACTACCGAAGCGTCGACGAGAGCGAGAACCATCTCGTCGACGACTACACGATGAACGTGTTCGACGGTTTGGATGAAGGAGCCGTGGTTCTGTCCTATCAATGGGACTATTGGGTTTCCGCTTCCTACTACGTTCAGCATGTCAAAGGCATCCGTCGGGATGTCACCGTGATCGACAAGGAGCTGCTTCGCCGCTCCTGGTACCTGAAGGAACTTGAAAGCCGTGCGCCGTGGTTATGGAGGATGTGCCAGGCGGAAGTGGATGCCTTTGCACGTGAACTCGACAAGTTCGAGCACGGCCTTCCGTATGACGGAGGAGTGATCGAAGCGAGGTACACGTCGATGATCAGGGCATTCATCGTCCGGGGCATGCAGGCGCACCACGTGTATGTGACGCCGGAAATCGAACAGAAGTACACGCAGGGATTTCAACGTGTTCCCTCGGGGCTGGCCTTCCTGCTTTTGCCAACGTCAGGATACACCTTGCTGCCGGCTCCCGTCTTCCACTACCGGCCGTTCGAGCGCCGCGGCCGCCTGGAGGATACCGTGCGCAGGCTCTACGCAGAGGCATGGATCACCAGATCGGAATATGCCTTCTTTGTGGGAAAAGACCTCCTTGAAGCGCGAAAATCGCTTGAAAATGGGCTCAAATTTGATCCAACAACGCCGCAAGCGCGCCGCATCGCGGACCTCCTCCGCAACCGTTGATTTTCCCCTTCCGGAGAAAATCTCGCGGAAGGGAGGGGAAAAATGTTGACTCTGAGTGGGAATTTGTTATATTAATTTGCTCAGCTCTTAAATCCTAAACCGTTGCAAGCCCGTCAATTACCCACCTCCAACAGGCAGGGGAGTGGGTTTGTATGGTTTTGCCTGCTGGCGTAGCTCAATTGGTAGAGCAGCTGATTTGTAATCAGCAGGTTGCGGGTTCGAGTCCCATCGCCAGCTCTCGAACGCACGCCGAACCACAGGCGGGGGATCGGGGCAAGTTCTTTCGGGCAGGTAGCGAAGCGGTCAAACGCAACAGACTGTAAATCTGTCGGCCTCGGCCTTCGGAGGTTCGATTCCTCCCCTGCCCACGTTCGGAACCATGACAGGCGAAGCGAGGAGTGTGCGCGGGAGTAACTCAGTTGGTAGAGTCACAGCCTTCCAAGCTGTTGGTCGCGGGTTCGAGTCCCGTCTCCCGCTCTCCATTGACAGGACTGCCTTGCAGGCAGGCTCACCGGCGGCAAACCGACCTCCGTGCTCCGGAGGGGGACGTCGGGATGGAGGGGAAAGCTGCTTGCGTAGCTCAGTTGGTAGAGCACTTCCTTGGTAAGGAAGAGGTCACCGGTTCAATCCCGGTCGCAAGCTCAGCTCGCAACACGAGAGAACACTAACCACGAGGCAACACTGTGCGGGACATCATCACGCTGGAGTGCACCGAGTGCAAGAGACGGAACTACACGACCACGAAGAACAAGAAGAAGCAGACCGGAAGGGTCGAGTACAAAAAGTTCTGCGCTCATTGCGCGAAGCACACTATTCACAAGGAGACCCGCTGAGCGGGTTGGCGGGCCGGTGATCTCACCCGGGGAGTATGGCAGGGGGGTGTGGATACGTGAGTAGCTCAATTGGCTAGAGCAGCGGTCTCCAAAACCGCAGGTTGGGGGTTCGATTCCCTCCTCACGTGCTCTCGATTGTTCCTTCGTCAGGTCTCAGTCACGGCGGTACGCGTTTCCATGGCACGGCTCGATCCAATCAGAGAATACATATGAAAGAAAAGATTATCGGCTTCTTTACCGATGTGGTAAAGGAGATGAACAAGGTCACCTGGCCGAAGAAGGAAGAGTTGCGCGATTCGACGGTCATCGTTCTGGTCGCGTGCCTCCTTATCGCGGGGTTCGTCTATGCTGTCGACCTTGTGGTCAGCGGAGTGCTCCATCTGTTCCTATAAGAGTCTTAGAGAGAGAGGACGATGGCGGATAAGAGATGGTATGTGGTCCGGACGTATTCGGGTCACGAAAACAAGGTCAAGGCGTATATCGAGAACGAGATCGCCCAGGCGGGTCTCACCGAAAAAGTGACTTCGGTGATCGTTCCGTCGGAGAAGGTCTTCGAGATGAAGGATGGGAAGAAGAAGAGCAAGACGCGCACTTTCTTCCCCGGCTACATTCTCGTGGAGGCGGTGCTCGATAAGTCGACGACGCACATCATCCTCAATACGCCGTCAGTGATCAGCTTTGTCGGGCCGAAGAACGCGCCCGCACCGTTGCAGGCATCGGAGATCCGCCGCCTCATCGGGAAGATTGAGGAACGGAAGGATGTGGAAGTCATCGAAGTCCCCTTCAAAAGCGGCGACGCCGTGAAGGTGACGGACGGACCGTTCAATAACTTCAGTGGTTTCGTACAGGAAGTGAATGAGGAGAAGCTCAAGC
>Ga0182010_10000651_pt1 | contig 19579 bp, 15 predicted proteins | sample 611E1MmetaG_FD_120488 | JGI IMG/M metagenome (GOLD analysis project Ga0182010, IMG submission 120488) | Permafrost microbial communities from Stordalen Mire, Sweden - 611E1M metaG | ecosystem: Environmental > Terrestrial > Soil > Wetlands > Permafrost | place: Sweden: Stordalen | collected...
CTTGAAGAGGATTCGCGTGGGTGGTGCGGAACAAGAGGTGGTGAAGATCCTGTACGACGCGAACGATGTCCTCTACGTGAACCTGAATTACGTCAACAAACTGCAGAAATATTCCTCCAAGGAGGGACATATCCCTTCGCTGACACGGCTTGGGAGCAGCGAGTGGGAGAAACTGAAGCTGCGCGCGAAGAAACGGGTGAAAGACATCGCGCGCGATCTGATCACGCTGTATGCACGGCGAAAGCAGGCCGAGGGTTTCCCCTTCTCACAGGATACTCCGTGGCAACAAGAGCTGGAGGCGTCCTTCATCTATGAAGACACGCGCGACCAGGCCAAGGCGACAATCGAAGTGAAAAGAGACATGGAGACGCCGCATCCGATGGACCGGCTGATCTGCGGCGACGTCGGTTTCGGGAAGACGGAGGTTGCCGTCCGGGCGTCCTTCAAGGCGGTGCTCGACGGGAAGCAGGTGGCTGTTCTCGTGCCGACAACGATTCTCGCGACGCAGCACTTTGGCACGTTCCAGGACCGCCTTGCACGCTATGGCGTCCGGCTGGACGTGGTGTCGCGTTTTCGTTCGAAGCAGGAACAGTCCGCAATCGTCGGAAAGATACGCGAGGGGCTCGTCGACGTTATTATCGGCACGCACCGGCTTCTCTCAAAGGACGTGACATTCAAGAATCTCGGACTCCTCATCATCGACGAAGAGCACCGGTTCGGCGTTGCGGCCAAGGAGAAACTTCGCCGCTTGAAAAGCGACGTCGATACCCTCTCCTTGACCGCCACACCAATCCCCCGTACTCTCCACTTCTCCCTGATGGGCGCGCGGGATCTCTCGATCATCGCCACACCGCCGCGGAACCGTCTCCCGATTATCACGGAGATCATGCAATGGAACGATGATGTGATCCGGGACGCCGCAGCACGGGAGTTGCAACGGGGAGGGCAGTTGTACTTCGTCCACGACAGGGTGCAGACGATGGATGATGTGGCGGGAAGGCTGCAGAAGCTCCTGCCGGATGTGCGCATCAGGACCGCACACGGGCAGATGACGTCACACGCGCTGGAAAATGTGATGATGGCATTTCTGCAGAAGGAATGCGATGTGCTTGTCGCGACGAAGATCATCGAGTCGGGATTAGACATCCCGAACGTCAACACGATCTTCATCAACCGGGCCGACAGGTTCGGCATGGCGGAGCTGTACCAGCTGCGGGGGCGCGTTGGACGCGCAAACGCACAGGCGTACGCGTATCTTCTCACCCCTCCCATTGCAAGCATACCAAGGAGCACGCTGCAACGACTGCAGGCAGTGGAGGAATTCACCGAACTCGGGTCAGGGTTCAATCTTGCCATGCGCGACCTGGAGATACGGGGAGCGGGAAATCTCCTTGGCGCGGAGCAGAGCGGCTTCATTGAGAATATGGGATTTGAGGCGTACACGCGGATCCTTGAAGAGGCGGTGCAGGAATTGAAACAAGAAGAGTTCAAGGAGCTGTTCAGCGAAGCCCAGTTGAAGCGGAAGACCGAACGGGAGGCGGCGGTGGAAGCGGACCTCGACGCCTTCATCCCCGGGTCGTATGTCCGGGGTGATGCCGACCGGCTTGCCCTGTACCGGCGGTTGTATTCGTTGACCACAGAGGAGCAGCTCAGGGAGGTCAGGGATGAAATGACCGACCGTTTTGGGAAATTCCCCGTGGAGATCGAAAACCTCTTTGGCATGGTTCGGCTCCGGCTCGTCGCAGCAGGGATCGGCTTCGTGAAGGTGACCATTTCCGAAGAGAGACTTGAAGCCGAGTTTCCGCTGGAAACAGATGTTGCGTTCTACGAAAGCGAGACATTCCAGAGAATCATGGCTTCGATTGGTCGCTATAAGCGCCAGGGGATGGGGCTCCTGCAAAGCGGAAAGACCCTTCGCCTGAAAGCTCATCTCGGTCCATTTTCTTCCCCCGGCGAGAGATTGCTGAAAGCGGTCGAACTCTTACAGGATCTCATCGCAACGCAAGAAGCTTTGCCTCGGCAGACAAGTGGGTAAATTCCGCCCGGCAGATGCCAACTCCGTCACATTCCATCTCTAAAATCCCTCAATACGCCTCATATTCAGTATTATTCCCTTGACTTTAAAGTCCAAAAGAGTATCTTACTGAGCATCAGTGGGGGAAAGTGGGTTGCTGGTGGGTAGAAAATTGTCCGCACGGGGCAATTTTCATCCGGTAGTATTCCGAGGAGACCATGTCGTCGTTCAAGGGCTCATACGCATACTCAGTGGACAGCAAAGGCCGATTCAATATTCCGGCGAAGCTGAGGAAATATGTCTCGCCCGATGCGAACGACACATTCGTGATAACGCGCGGATACGAAAAGTGTTTGTTTGTCTATCCACTGGACGAATGGGCCAGGCTTGAACAGTCGATCCGGCTTCTCTCGGCGACGAGTCCGAAGCACAGGTACTTTACCCGCACGCTTCTGGAATATGCCACCGAGCTTCAGCTCGACGGTCAATCCCGTCTTACAATTCCCAAAGAACTTCTCCAGCTTGCCGCCATCGAGAGCGAAGTCCTGATTCTCGGCGTCCTCGAACGTATCGAAGTCTGGAATCCGAAGGTCTACGAAGAATATCGGAATTCGCAGGCCGAAAGCTACGAAGACATCGCACAAACGGTTCTCCAGAAGTAATTTTCCACCATGGCCACGTACCACGAGCCGGTCCTCTGCCGAGAGGCGCTGAGCTTTCTCCTGACGGACAAGGACGGCGTGTACGTTGACGGTACGCTTGGCAGCGGCGGTCATGCTGAATCGATCTGTGAACAACTGAGTCCCCGCGGCCGGCTGATCGGGTTTGATGCAGATGGGGACGCGATCGCGGAGGCGGGGAAGAGGCTTCAACGTTTCGGCGAAAGAGTCACGATTGTCGAAGCAAATTTCCGCTTGCTTCGCGAACGGCTCGCAGGGGCGAAAATCGCCGGACTCCTGCTCGACCTTGGGGTGTCATCCCATCAACTTGACGATGGGACAAGGGGGTTCAGCTTCCGGTCTGATGACCGGCTGGACATGCGAATGGACCGGCGGGCGCAATTCAGCGCCTGGGATGTCGTGAATACGTATCCGGAGGAGCAGCTTGCGAAAATCCTCTGGGAGTATGGCGAGGAGCGGCTGTCACGGCGTATCGCGCGCTCGGTCGTTCGTGCGCGTCCGGTCGATACGACGGGCTCCCTTGCGTCCATCGTCGAGCGGTGCGTCGGAGGACGGTTTCTGACGAAATCTCTTGCCCGGGTTTTCCAGGCGCTCCGGATCGAAGTGAACAGCGAGCTGGGGAGTCTCCGGGAAGTGCTTGCGGCGGTGCCGGATGTTCTCCAGCCGGGTGGACGGTGCGTGGTGATTTCGTATCACTCGCTCGAGGATCGGATTGTCAAGGACTTTTTCAGGGCGGAGGCGGCGGAGAGGATACCGTCGGGGAATGCTTTGGTGCCGGATACCCCGCGAGTTCCACGGCTGACTGTTCTTACCAAGAAGCCGGTTGTGGCGGGGAAAGAAGAATATGAGCGGAACCCGCGGGCCAGGAGCGCAAAACTCAGGGCGGCGGCACGTCCCGCGCTGTAAGGGGGATCAAGCAGATGGCACATGGGCCGGGTGGAGCGATCGACGAGGGAGCGGCGAACAGCGCAGAGCACGATCGTCGGTACATTTACAATGGTACCCCCGCCGGCGAGCGTCCCAGCTACGCCGTACGGTCGAACAAACGGGGAATCCGCAGGAAATTCTCCACCTTCAATATCATCCTTCTGCTGTTCGGCTTCGGGGGGGGGTGCGTTCTCTATATCAGTAACATTATCGCAATCAACCGGCTCTCCTCCGAGATCAACCAGCTGCAAGCCAAGTACGCACAGATCGTCAACGCGAACACACAATTGCAGTCGGATGTCAATCGAAAATCCGGATGGGAACGGATCAGCGGGATTGCCTCGGAGCAGCTCGGCCTCCGGCCGGCGAAAACGCCCCCCGTCTGGTTCACCATCGACTGGGATAAGGCGCACGAGCTTGGTATCGTTGCGGTGCCGGCGCCATAGGAGCGCGAGGATTGATAGGGCGTCAGAATAGCATACCGGTGCAGGACCAGCCGGCCTCGTCATTCCGGGAGTCCCGCGCAAGGACACTCATCGTCAAGGTCGGTCTCCTCCTGTTCTTTGTCGTTGTCGCGCTCCGCCTTGTCCAGATTCAGGTCATCGATGCGGCGAAGTACCGGGAGAAGGCGGAGCGGCAGTACGAGTCACGTGTGGATCTCCCCGCGCTGCGGGGGAAGATCGTCGACAGGAACCAAAGGCAGCTCGTAACAAATATGATGTTTGTCTCGTTTGCGGCCGATCCGAAGATCATCGGCGACCGCGCTTCCGAATTGGCCGAGAGGTTCGCGCAGGTGTTCGACAAACCGAAGAGCCAGTACCTCGAAAAAATAAATCTGGAAACCAGGCGCTTCGTATATCTGGAACGGCGTGTGAGTCCGCAGTACGAGAAGAGGATCAACGCCGCTTCCTTTGAGGGTTTGGTCGTGAAGGACGAACCGCGGCGTCTTTATCCATACGATCATGTGGCAGGGCAACTGCTTGGGTTTACCGACGTCGACAACAAGGGACTGAGCGGGATTGAACTCCAGCTCGACACGCTGCTGCGGGGAAGAAATGGGTATGTCATCATGCAGCGCGACGCCATCGGCCGCCGCCGTCCGTCGGTCGATTACCCCCGCATCGAGCCGATCAACGGCAACACAGCCGAGCTGACAATCGACATCGAATACCAGGCGATCGCGGAAGAGGAATTGCGGAAGGGTGTGGAGCGAAACAAGGCGGAGAGCGGTCTTGCGATTATGCTCGATCCTGCGACCGGCGAAGTGCTGGCGATGGCGAACTACCCATCGATCAATCCGGGCGACCCGGCATCTGCGGGTCCGGCTGCGGCGCGCAACCGCGTGGTCACAGACATGTTCGAGCCCGGTTCCACGTTCAAACTGGTGACAGCCGCGGCGGCGCTGGAACGGCACCTTGTCCAGCCCGATCAAAAATTCAATGCTGAACAGGGAGAGTACGTCGTCCGGCTTCCGAACGGCAAAGTGCGGAACAAGATCACGGACACGCACAAGTATAACGTCCTCACGTTCCGGGAAGCGATCGAATTCTCCAGCAATATCGTGATGGCGAAGGTGTCTGATATCGTCGGCGCGGAAGCGCTCTACACCACCGCGCGCAATTTTGGCTTCGGCACCGAGTGCGGTATCGAACTTCCGGGCGAGATCCGCGGTGAGTTGAAGAAGCCGACGCAATGGTCGGGGACCACGCTGAACGCCATGGCCTACGGCTACGAGGTTGGCGTGACGCCGCTCCAGATTGCAACGGCATATGCGGCGGTAGCCAACGGCGGCGTTCTGATGAAGCCGTTCATCGTCCGGCAAATCGTAAGTCCGGAAGGGGAAGTGCTTCATGTGACCCGTCCGGAGGTTGTGCGGCGCGTTGTCTCGCAAGCGACAGCGCACACGCTGACGCAGTTTCTGCGTGGGGTGGTGGAACGGGGTACGGGCACGCTCGCTGCGATGAAAGGGATACCCCTTGCGGGGAAAACCGGGACCGCAAGAAAATTTGCGGACGGCCGGTACATCGAGGGAAGTTACATCGCGTCTTTCGTCGGGTTCTTCCCGGCAGACAACCCTGCGGTGGTCTGCCTGGTGATGCTGGACAATCCAAACGACCACAGTTACGTCGGCGGACTCGTGAGCGCGCCGATATTCAAGGCCATTGCGGAAAAGGTGTATGCCGTCTCGCCGCGATTTGCCCGCACGCAGGCGGTTGCAGGAAATGCAGCCGTCGTGCCGGACGTCGTCACCGTGAAGCTCGATGCGGCGAAGGAATTGCTCGTGGCACAGGGTTTCGAGGTCACGACGGAGGGGAACGGCACCGTGGTGATGCATCAATCCCCGGCCGCGGGAACGAAGGAAAGGCGCGGAACAACCGTGACGCTCTCGACCGCTTCCGCTCCTGCGGCGGTCAAGGGTTATACTGACGTCCCGGACCTCCGGGGATTGCCAATCAGGCGGGCGGTGAATCGCCTCTCCCTGCAGCACCTGGACGCCGCGGTCAGCGGTTCCGGGATCGTCGCATCACAATTTCCGGCACCGGGCGAACTGGTGAAGACCGGAACGCGCATCGCGCTGCGGTGCGAACCAAGGGCGCTGACAATGGTGACACTGTATTGACGCGAGGGATACCCTTCCTCCGTCCATGGACAAGGCCGTATGGTTCTGAAAGATTTGCTGGCTGATGTGCGCGTCATCAAGCTGTACTCGGCGACATACGGAAAACAGGTTCTGACCCAGGACCTGTCCGTGCAGAACATACGGTACGATTCGCGGAAGGTCGGCCCCAGCGATATGTTCGTTGCGATGCGGGGGACCGCCGTGAACGGTCACCGTTTCATCCAGGATGCGATGAAGGCGGGAGCCGTGGTCGTGGTGATGGATGACGACGGCGCGCTTCCCGACACAATGTTCATGCACGAGGGGATCATCAAGGTTGTTGTGCCTGATTCCCGGTTGGCTCTCGCCCAGCTTGCGGCAAACTACTATGGGCGGCCGGCGGAGAAATTGACGCTGTGCGGCGTTACGGGGACGAACGGCAAGACCACGACAGCCAATCTGGTTGCATCGGTCCTCGAAGCGCGCGGCGACAAGGTGGGGCTGCTCGGAACGATTGAATACCGGATGGGCGGCACGACACGACCGGCGACCCACACGACGCCGGAATCTCTGGAATTAAACAGCATGCTTGCCGATATGGTGCACGCTGGATGCACTGCGGCGGTGATGGAAGTCTCATCGCATGCGCTGGCTCTCCACCGGGTTGCAGGTCTCCGGTTCCAGGCGGCGGTGTTCACGAACTTGACGCAGGACCACCTCGACTACCATAAGACGATGGAGGAGTATTTCCGCGCGAAGAAGATCCTCTTCGATGACTTGGGAACCGATGCGGTGGCGGTCCTGAACGCCGACGATCCCTACGCCCAGCGGATGAAGGAGGGGATCAAAGCCCGCGTCCTCACCTACGGAACAAAGGCCGGTGTGGATGTGCGTGCAACGGAGATCGCGCTGAGCGTCCGGGGATGCAACTGCATCGTGACGAACCGTGGCGAGAGCAGAGCGGTCCGTTCGCCGCTCACGGGGCATTTCAACATCGAGAATATCCTTGGCGCATACGCGGCAGGAATCGGACTGGGAATTCCCGTTGACACGATCGTGGAGGGGATTCAGAAAGTGCGGGCTGTGCGGGGACGGTTCGAGCAGATCCCATCGCCTGCAGGGTGGACCGCCATCATCGACTATGCACATACGCCGGATGCGCTGGAGCAATGCCTCAATGCCATTCATGACGTCGTCCCTCCGGGCGACGGGCATCGCGTGATCACCGTCTTCGGGTGCGGCGGGGATCGGGACCGGGGGAAGCGGCACATCATGGGACGGATTGCGTCGGAAAAGAGCAACGTCACTGTTGTGACGTCCGATAACCCGCGGACGGAAAATCCGGCCACGATCATGGAGGAAGTGCTGACGGGCGTGTTGAAGGGACGCGAAGTGATCGCCCAGGTGGACAGGCACGAGGCCATCCGGACAGCCCTGTCGCTTGCGCGGAAAGGCGACGTTGTCCTGATCGCAGGGAAAGGGCACGAGAATTACCAGGTGGTCGGTACCACGAAGCATCATTTTGACGATCGGGAAGAAGTGATGAACTTCATCCGGGAGAAGGGATGAAGCTGACGATAGCGGATCTGCAGAAGATCCCCCATAAGGAAATCCGGTACGGGACGGGATTGAAGGGACGGTCGTTTTCAGGCGTGTGCGCGGACTCCAGGACCACGGAACACGGAAACCTCTTCATCGCCCTGCGGGGGGAGAGGTTCGACGGCCACGCATTTGTGGCCGCGGCCTTTGAGAAGGGGGCGGCGGCGGCGATCGTGGACGATCGCTTCGAGAGCGGGCCGTTCGACGGCAGGCCGCTGGTGATCGTCGAAGATACGGCCGAGGCATTTGGGACGCTTGCGCGAATCTACCGGGACAAGTTCACGATCCCCATCATCGCGGTCGGCGGAAGCAACGGCAAGACCACGACGAAGGATATGATCGCGCGTGTCCTGGGAATGCGGTTCGCAACGCTCAGCACCGAAGGGAATCACAACAACCATCTCGGTGTGCCGCAGACGATTTTTCGTTTGACGCCTCGCCATGAGATCGCGGTTGTGGAAGTGGGGACAAACCACCCCGGCGAGATCATGCGTCTGTGCGGGATGCTTGCTCCCACGCACGCACTGCTGACAAACATCGGCAGGGAGCATCTGGAGTTCTTCGGGACGGTGGACGGCGTGGCGCTCGAGGAGGGTGTGCTGTTTGAGCAGGTGCGGCGGGCAAAGAGGGGAACAGTTCTTCTCAATCTGGATGATCCCCGTCTGGCAAAGAAGAGAGGAACCAGGGGAGCAACGATTACCTACGGGTTCACATCCCGAAGCGCGGCCGTAAGGGGACGGAAGATTGCGGTGAACGCGGACGGGGGCGCATCATTTGAGTTCACCACTCCCGCGACGAAACGCTGGTTTGCCGTGAAACTGGGGGTTCCTGGGGCGCACAACGCGAAGAATGCGCTGGCCGCAGCGGCGGCAGGGTATGCGTTTCACGTCCCGGCGCTGAAAATCCGGGAAGGGCTGGACTCATTCCGTGCGGCAAGCAAAAGAATGGAGACGCTGATGGTGGGGGGTGTGGTCGTGTTCAACGACACGTATAACGCAAACCCCGATTCCATGATTGCTGCCCTCCGCACGCTGGCAGCGACACGGGGGAGCGGAAAGAAGATCGCGGTGCTTGCAGACATGAAAGAGCTGGGTGCCGCCGCCGCGGAGGAACATGAGGCGGTGGGACGGGAATGTGCGGCGCTGGGGATCGATCACCTGCTGACCTTCGGAACGCTCGCGCGGCATATCCACGCTGCCGCGGGTTTCCCCGGTGCGATCCATTATGATCAGAAGAATGTGCTTGCGGAGTATCTGGCGGAGCTCGCGGGCCCGGGCGATGTCGTGCTGGTGAAGGGGTCGCGAGGGATGAAGATGGAGGACGTTGTCACGTTCCTGCAGCAGCGGCTCGGCCGCCCAGCTGCAACCTGAGGCATCAACACAAGACCGGCAACACATGCTGTACTACATTATCGATCATCTGGACCGGGCATACAACATCCCCGGATTTGGGCTTATCCATTACATTACATTCCGCGCGGCGGGGGCAGCGGTCACCGCGCTGATTATCGCGTTCTGGCTCGGTCCGAAAATCATCGCGCGGCTCAAGGAGCGGCAGATCGGCGAGGCTGCAAAGCTCGAAGCCCCGAAAACGCACCTGACAAAGGCCGGAACACCGACCATGGGAGGGCTCATCGTGCTGGCATCCGTCCTGGTGCCGACGCTCCTCTGGGCGAATGTTGCAAACGCGTATGTTCTTCTCATTCTCTTTGTGACCATCAGTCTCGGCGCGGTCGGATTCTTCGACGACTACCTGAAGGTCGTGAAGAAGAAACCGAAGGGGCTCATCGGGCGATACAAGCTCGTGGGACAGGTGGCGGTTGGTCTCATCGTGGGGAGCATCATCTTCTTCTTTCCCTCATGGATCGATCCCGATCTGTGGAAGTTGAACACATCGACAACGGTCCCCTTCTTCAAGGGAATGGAGTTCGATTTCGGGCGGATGTATATCCCGGTGGTTATTTTCGTGATTGCGGCCACGTCCAACGCAGTGAACCTCACGGACGGTCTCGACGGCCTCGCCATCGGCATTGTCGGGATCGTGGGATTGACGCTGGCGGTCATAAGCTACATCTCCGGCAACGCGCTGTTGAGCGAGTACTTGACAATTCCGTTCATTCGGGGGAACGGCGAGCTGGCGGTGTATTGCGCGGCCCTCTTCGGCGGCGCGCTCGGCTTTCTCTGGTTCAATGCGTATCCAGCCCAGGTGTTCATGGGGGACACCGGATCGCTTGCACTGGGCGGGGCAATCGGCGCCCTCTGCGTGTTGATCAAGAAAGAACTCCTGCTGCCGACGCTGGGCGGCGTGTTCCTTGCGGAGACGCTCTCGGTGATCATCCAGCGGATGTACTTCAAATATACAAAACGGAAATATGGGGAGGGCCGCCGGGTCTTCCGGATGGCTCCTCTCCACCATCATTTTGAGATGATGGGGTGGCCGGAGCCCAAGATCGTGATGCGGTTTTACATCGTGGCGGTGGTTCTGATGATCGTCAGTCTCGCCACGTTCAAGGTACGGTAGCGGCCATGCAAGAAGAGGATGTTCGGGGACGGCGTTTCAGCATCCTCGGAGGAGCGCGCAGCGGAGTGGCGGCGGCGGAGCTGCTGGTTTCGCACGGAGCGAAGGTCTTCCTGAGCGACCGGAACAGCGAACAAGCAATGGCTTCCGTGGCAGCGGAGCTCCGGAGCATGGGGACGGAGTTCGAATTCGGCGACAACACGGACCGCGTGCTCGATGCGGATATGCTGGTGGTCAGTCCGGGCGTCCGGTCCGATGCGCCCCTGTTGCAAAAGGCGATCCGGCGCGGCATTCCGGTCATCAGCGAGCTTGAGCTTGCCAGCCGGTTCTGCAGCGCGCCGATCGTCGCGATCACCGGAACAAACGGCAAGACGACCACGACGACGCTTGCAGGAAGAATGTTCGCCGATGCGCGTGTCCCGTGCGCCGTCGCAGGAAATATCGGCACGGCGTTCTCGCAGGTGGTGCGCAGCGTGACCGCCGGCACAGTCGTGGTGCTGGAGGTGAGCAGTTTTCAACTCGACCATATCGCGACGTTTCGACCGGCGGTGGCGGCGATTCTGAACATCACACCGGATCATCTCGACCGCTACGAACACGATTTTGGGAGGTATATCGCGTCAAAGAGACGGATCTTTGAAAATCAGGGGGAAGGGGACGTCCTTATTTATAATGCCGACGATCCGGTGACGGTGGAAGCGGTCGGGAAGAATCCTCCGAACGGGGTGACGCTTCTTCCGTTCAGCACGCGGAAAGAATTGCCGCAGGGAGCGTTTCTTGCGGGGGGCGTCGTGACGGTGGCGGCCGGAGGCATGGAACGGGAAATCATCCCGGCGTCGGCGATCAGCATCCGGGGGGAACACAACCTTGCGAACTCCATGGCGGCGGTCCTCGCGGCAATAACGCGAGACGTTCCGGTCGCGTCGCTCCGTGCGACACTGAAGAATTTCAAGGGAGTCGAACACCGGCTGGAGTTCGTGCGGGAGCTCGACGGGATCACGTACGTGAACGACTCAAAAGCGACGAATGTCGACTCCGTCTGGTATGCGCTCCGGAGCTTTACCGCTCCCCTCATTGTGCTCATGGGGGGACGCGACAAGGGGAACGACTACAGACGGCTTCGCGAGCCGGTGAAGGAGCATGTGAAAACGATCGTGGCCATCGGGGAATCCGCGGACAAGGTGGTGGCGGGATTTGCGGGCGTCGTCCCGACAATCAAAGCGGCGACCATGGAGTCCGCAATTGCGGCGGCCCGTGGCGCGGCCGCCCGCGGGGACATCGTGCTTCTCTCCCCCGCCTGCGCGTCATTCGATTGGTATACGGACTACGAGCACCGCGGGCGGGTGTTCAAAGAGATCGTCAATGCACTTCCACCGATGCAGTGAGTATGCGCCAGATTCGCAATCATATCGACCTTGTCCTGTTTCTCGCCGTCCTTGCGCTGATGGTCATGAGCCTCGGCGTCGTGTACAGCGCGAGTTCCACCTATTCGATGGTCAAGTGGAACGAGAGCGGCCGTCTTCTGGAACGTCATTTGATAAAGGTCGGCGCCGGTATCGTGGCAATATTCATTTTCATGCAGATCGATTACCGGGTGTACCGGAAGCTGACGAAGCCGGCGCTCATCGTGGCCATCGTGCTTCTCCTGGTGACGCTGGCACTTGGCGGCGAGTTGAAAGGAGCATCGCGGTGGCTCCGGTTCGGCGGTTTCGGGTTCCAGCCGTCGGAGTTCGCCAAGTACGCACTCCTCTTCCACTTGTGCGTCTTGATCACGGACAAGAAGAAGCGGATCGAGGATTTTACGACGGGCTTCCTGCCCATGCTTATCTGGATCGTTCCGGTGACGGCATTGGTGCTGGCGCAGCCGAACTTCAGCAACGGGGCGATGATCTTCACCATGAGCATCGTGCTCCTGTTTATCGGCCGGGCAAAGCTCCTGCACATTGCGGGAACGCTTGGCGCATGCGTTCCCGTCCTTGGGCTCGTCATGTTGATGGCGCCGTACCGGATGCAGCGCATCCTGAGCTATCTTGGCGGGAGCGGCGCAGCGGGCAAGATCCATTACCAGCTTGACCAGGCGATCATCGGGTTTGGCAACGGAGGCGTGTTCGGACTCGGCCTGGGGGGAAGCAGGCAGCGGGAGCTCTTTCTTCCCGAATCGTACGGCGACTTCGTTTTCTCGATCGTGGGTGAGGAATGGGGATTGATCGGAGCGCTCCTGACGATGTTTGTGTTTCTGTTGATCATGCTCCGGGGATTGAAGATCGCGAAGCATGCGCCGGACGATCTGGGAAGGATCCTGGCGTTCGCGATTACCACATCGATCACGCTCTATGCGCTTGTGAACGCGGGGGTGACGCTCGGCATCCTGCCGACGACGGGACTGCCGATGCCGTTTGTCAGCTACGGCGGTTCCTCCATCTTCTTCACGTCGATCGCCGTCGGGGTGCTTTTGAACATATCGATGCAGACGGATCTCTATCCGCGCCTCGCAGGAACACCCGACAGCATCCGGCCGATCGAACCGGTCCGCGCCGCTGCTGCCGGAAGAGTATCGTGAGTCAGGCAGAGCCGAGACGGCAACGGGTGGCAGGTGCGCTGCGGCTCGTGTTTGCGGGGGGAGGGACGGGGGGCCATCTGTTTCCGGCGATCGCCGTGGCCGACGAGATAAAGGAACGGCACCCGGACGCGGCGATACTGTTCGTCGGGACGAAAGGACGGATCGAAGCAACGGTCGTTCCGGCGCGCGGATATGAGTTTGTCACGATCTGGATCAGTGGTTTCCGGCGGCGGCTTTCGGCGGCAACATTCCTCTTCCCGCTGAAAGTGATCGTATCGATGGTGCAGTCGATCCGCCTGCTCCGGAGGCGGCGGCCTGAGCTCGTGATCGGGACAGGAGGGTACGTGTGCGGACCGGTGGTGTGCGCGGCGCAGTTGCTCGGGATTCCGACTTTGGTTCAAGAGCAGAATAGCTACCCGGGCGTCACGACAAGGATGCTGGCGCCGCGGGCAACAGAAGTTCATCTTACATTCGAAGAGTCGCGACGGTACCTGAAACGGCAGAGTAATGTCCTGATCACCGGGAACCCCACGCGAGAAGTCATCGGGACGGTGCGGCGTAAGGCGGGGGCATCGGCCTTCGGCATCGACGGAACGAAGCGGACGGTGCTCGTTTTCGGCGGAAGTTTGGGCGCTTCGTCTATTAATAGGGCGTTACTCCCGGCCATCACCACGCTTGTGGAAGGGGGCCTGCAGATTCTCTGGCAAACAGGGGAACAGGATGAGGAATTCGTCCTCCGGGGAACGGAAGCCGTCCGAGGGAAGGTGAAAGTGTTCAAATTCATCGACAGAATGGAAAATGCCTACGCAGCGGCCGATCTCGCGGTGTGCCGTGCAGGAGCGAGTTCGCTGGCCGAGCTGACCCGCCTCGGGCTTCCTGCTGTGCTGATCCCGTATCCTCTTGCTGCCGCGGATCACCAGACAGCCAATGCGAAGACGATGGAAGCAGCAGGCGCTGCAGTAGTCATCGCGGATCGCGATGCGGCCCGGCTGCTCCCGGCGCTTCTGAAAGAGCTCCCCTGGGATGCCAATCGGCTGGGTGCAATGGCGGAGGCGAGCCGCCGGCTCGGAAAGCCGATGGCAACAAAACAACTGGCGGATGCGGTGGAAGATCTTGCATCGGGGAAAAGGGAATGACGGCAAAAGACGAAACCCGGAGTGTTCCAACAATGACCGGCGGACGGGATTCCGTCCAACAGGACAAGGTATTCAGGTACAAGCTCGACTTCTCCTATCAGTCGGCCCTGATTTACCTCGTCACGCTTGTGGCGTACGGCGGCATCAGAGGAAGTTTCGTCGAACAAAAGTTCCAGTACGTTCTCAACGATCCGATCCTCTATCTGATCGTGGTGTTTGTGGTCATGTCGCTCGTGATGTTGATTCTGAATATGGTGCGCAACAAGCGGTTGATTGTGACGGCCGATGCGGTCATCTTCAAGCATCGCTGGCACGAAGTGCGCGTGCCGATCACGGCGATGGAATGGATACACATCGGGCGCGAAACGCGCGTCCAGACGGGAGGACGCTTTCAGGTGATCCTCCTCAAATTGCTGCGCCGGCGGCGGCTTGTGCGCATCAGGGTGGGACGGTACGAGCGGGAAAAAGAACTCGTTGCGGAAATGACGCGGCTCGCCGCTCACGTACCAAGGAAAACGAAACGTCGCTGGCGCCGTCCGCGATTCACAGACCGATAACGGATCATGTTCTCGTCCATCAAGAAACTTCACTTTGTCGGCATCGGCGGGATCGGCATGAGCGGGATCGCCGAGATCCTTCTCGATGAAGGGTTCACCGTCACCGGTTCCGACAGGGCCGAGAGCGAAAACACAGATCGGCTGGCGGGTCTCGGCGTCAAGATCGCGATCGGCCATGCTGCTGCGAACGTCGACCCGGATGCGGATGTGCTCGTCTATTCATCGGCGGTGGGTCCGGACAATCCGGAGATCGTCGAGGCCCAGGCGCGGAAGATCCCCGTCATCCGGCGCGCGGAGATGCTTGCCGAGGTGATGCGGCTGAGATACGGGATCGGGATTGCCGGAACGCACGGCAAGACCACGACAACCTCCATGGTCAGTCTCGTGCTGATGGAAGGGGGGATCGATCCGACGGTGATCGTCGGGGGAAGATTGCGCGGACTTGCGGGATCCAATGCGCGCCTGGGAAAAGGAGACTTCATCGTCGTCGAAGCGGACGAATTCGACCGATCGTTCCTTTCCATCACGCCAACGATCGCCGTCCTGACGACACTCGAGACCGATCATCTTGATTGCTACCGTGATCTGGACGACATCAAGGGTGCGTTCATACAGTTTGCGGCGAAAGTGCCGTTCTACGGGTTCGTGGTCCTCTGTCTCGACGAACCGTCCCTGCAGGATATCATGCCGAAGATCAAGAAGAAGATCGTGACGTACGGCCTCAACGGACAGGCGGACCTGCAGGCAGTGGAGCTCGTCCACCGGCAAGGCACGACGACATTCACCGCGGTACACGACGGCAAGGATCTCGGGAGCATCGTGCTGCAAATTCCGGGGAAGCACAATGTGCAGAACGCGCTGGCCGCCATCGCAGTGGGACTCGAACTGAATATCCCGTTCGAGAAGGTAAAAGCGGGTATCGAGAAATTTACCGGCGTCTTTCGCCGCTGGGAAGTGAAGGCGGATCTGGACGGGATCATGGTGGTCGACGACTATGCGCACCACCCGACGGAAATCAAAGCGACGCTGGCCGGGGCAAAAAGCGGGTGGCGCCGGCGCGTGGTCTGCGTGTTCCAACCGCACCTCTATTCGCGGACACGCGACTTCTACGACGAATTTGGCCGCGCCTTCTTCCATGCCGACCTCCTCGTCGTGACAGACGTCTATCCGGCCCGTGAAGAGCCGATCCAGGGAGTAAGCGGCGAGTTGATCGTCAACGCCGCGAAGAGTTTCGGACACAAGTCGGTCCAGTACGTGCCGGACAAGGAAGATGTCCCGGAGCATCTCCTGTCGGTCGTCCAACCCGGGGATATCGTGATCACCATGGGCGCAGGCGACATTTGGAAGTACGGTGAGGAGTTCATTGCCCGATGGAAGAAGAAGAAAAGCCGATGACGGCGGCGCGATGGTCAATCGTTCTCCTGCTCTTTCTTGCCGTCGCGGCTGCAGGGATCGCCGTGGGCGCCCATCTGTGGAAGAAAGACCTCCGTGTGGCGCGCGTGGAGACGGAAGGGAACAGGATCGTGACGGGGAAAGAGATCGCGGCGCTTGCCGCAATCGCGAAGAACGAGAGATTATTCGACGTTGATCTGTCGGCGACGCGGCGTCGTGTGGAACAAAACCGCTACATCAAGTCGGCATACGTAAGCCGGGATGCGCCGGATGGGATCAAGGTTGCCGTGGTGGAGCGGGTGCCGATCGCCGCGATCGTGACAGACCGTGTGTTGTACCTTGACGCGGAAGGGGTGGTCCTTCCGGCAGTCACGTCGGACGAGGTTTTTGATCTTCCTGTGGTGACCGGCGAAATTCCGGCAAGCGATTGCGTGCCGGGAAACCAGGTCTCCTCCAAAGCGATCCGCGAGGCGATCGATATCCTTGTGACCGCCCAGCGTGTGGGGGAGGATCTCTCCCATCTCCTGTCGGAAGTCCACATCGATGGGGACAAAGACATTCTGTTGTACACCGCGGAAGCAGGAGTGCCGGTCGTCTTCGGCCATGGGAACGCGGCGATGAAAATGGTAACATTCGACGGCTTCTGGAAAAACGTCGTTATGGAGCGCGGCGCAGCATCTGTTGCAAGCATCGACCTCCGCTATGAGAACCAGGTGGTGGTCAGGTGGGCGAATGGTCTGACGGATCAGGCGGACGGACAGCCAACAGGCACAACGGCCGCACGGTAGCAGGACTTCAATCCCAAAAAGGAACGATCATGGAGAACATCATCGTTGGGCTGGACGTCGGTACGACCAAGGTATGTGCCGTAGTTGCCGGCACCGACGAGCATGGGCGGATTAACATCCTCGGTGTCGGGAAAGCGCCGTCAGACGGGATGACACGGGGGGTCGTGACGCACATCGACCGGACCACGAACTCGATTATCGCCGCCGTTCAGGAGGCGCAAGCTTCCTCCGGCGTCTCGTTCCGCTCCGTGATCGTCGGCATTGCGGGGGACCACATCCAGAGCTTCCAGAGCCACGGTGTGATCACCGTCAGCGGCCAGGACCACGAGGTGACGCAGGCGGACATCGACCGGCTGATCGAAGACACAAAACGGGTTGCGCTTCCGTCGGACAGAAAAATCATCCACGTGATCCCGCAGGAGTTCATCATCGACGGGCAGGACGGCGTGTATGACCCGCTCGGAATGTCGGGCGTTCGGATGGAAGGGACGGTCCACATCATCACCGGGCTTGTCAGCGCCGCGCAGAACATCTACAAATGCGCGCAGCGAGCGGGGCTGGAAGTGAGCGACATGGTGCTCGAGCCGCTTGCGTCGAGTTACGCGGTGCTGGATGACGAGGAGAAGGAAGTGGGGATCGCGCTCCTTGACGTCGGCGGCGGGACGACCGACCTGGCCGTCTTCGAAGAGCGGACGATCCGTCATACCGCGGTCATCGGCATTGCGGGGAAGAAGGTGACCGATGACATCCGCAAGGGTCTCGGCATCCTGAGCGAGCAGGCGGAGAAATTAAAGAAGGAACACGGCTTTGCCTATGTGCCGGCGGTGGCCGATAATGGGCCGATCATACTCCCCGGCGTGGGGGGGAGAGCGCCAATCGAGATCGACAAGCGGCTGCTGGCGCAGATCATCCAGCCCCGCATGGAGGAGATCTTCGAAATCGCGGCGCTGGAGATCAAGCGGTCAGGGTATTCGAAGCACCTTTCCGGCGGCGTGGTGCTGACGGGCGGAGGCGCGTTGATCAAGGGTACGGCGGAACTTGCGAGCGAGGTGCTGGGGATGCCCGTGAAGATCGGCATCCCGACCGGGTTCAGCGGCGGGCTCACGAGGGAGATCGAGAACCCGGCCTACTCGACGGCGGTGGGCTTGGTCTATCACGGCATGAAGTACGGCGGGCAACCGGCGGGAGCGGGGACGGCGAGCGCGGCGAAGAAACACCGGCCGGTCTCAAACTTTGCGGAGAAAGTGAAAGAATGGTTTGATCAACTCTGAGGTCGAAACGATCGTGAAAGAAACTCTCTCATTCACCAGAAGGAGGAACAACCTGTGATCGAACTCGATAACGGTCTCGATCGTGGAGCACGCATCCGCGTGGTGGGTGTGGGCGGTGGGGGCGGCAACGCTGTGAACAGCATGATCGATAAGGGGCTGCACGGCGTCGATTTCTTTGCCATCAATACCGACCTGCAGGCATTGGAGCGGAACCGGGCGCCGAACAAGATACAAATCGGCAAGAATCTGACGCGGGGACTGGGAGCGGGGGCCGACCCGTCGATCGGGCACCGGGCCGCCGAAGAGGACCGCGACGAGCTGACGCGTGCGCTGGCCGGGAGCGATATGGTGTTCATCACCGCGGGGATGGGAGGCGGAACAGGAACCGGCGGAGCGCCGTTGGTGGCGAACATTGCCAAGAGTCTCGGTGCGCTCGTCGTCGGGATCGTGACGCGTCCGTTCCTGTGCGAAGGAAAAAGACGGTCGGCCCAAGCGGAGACGGGGTTGGAGGAATTAAAGAAGCAGGTGGATACCCTCATCGTGATTCCGAATCAGAAGCTCCTCGGAATCGTCGAACGAAACACGCCGTTGCGCGAAGCCTTCGATGTGGCAAACCAGGTGCTCTATGGCGCGACACGCGGCATCTCGGAGCTCATCACGGTTCCCGGATTGATCAATGTGGACTTTGCGGACGTGCGGACAGTGATGCGGGAAATGGGGGATGCGGTAATGGGGTCGGGAGTGGCGACGGGGGAGAACCGTGCAATAGAAGCAGCCCACCTGGCAATCTCGAGTCCGCTTTTGGAAGACATCTCCATTGCCGGCGCTCAGGGTGTGCTGGTGAACATCACCGGCGGGTCGAATATGTCGCTGGCGGAGGTCGAGGAGGCGACGCAAATCATCCACGAAGCAGCGGGAGAAGATGCGAACGTCATCCTCGGGGCGGTCGTGGACGAGGATGTGGAGAACGAAGTGATGGTGACGGTGATTGCGACGGGGTTCAACAGAAAGGGTGGGGTGCCTCTTGCGTCCCGGGCACCGAAGACCGCGAGGGTGGTGGAGAAGATTCCCAGCGGTGTAGCGGATCTGCAGAAGTACGACGTCCCGGCATACATCCGCCGGGGGGTGGACATACCGTTGAATCCGATGCGTGGTGAGCAGGAAGGGCCAAAGGAGAAGATCGACAAGTCGGATCCTGACAAGCCCGCGTTCCTGCGGAAAATCATGGATTAAAATGCGGTTCTGAATGAGAGAATCGTTATCCACCCGCGGCCCGGCAGCAATGTCGGGCCGCAGGCGGTAAGAGGGATGACAGGGCCGGACGAGGAATCACGCCCCGGTTTTCAAAGGGAACATCTCAGGAGGGGCTCTCCTGTCTATTGACAACACAGGATCCCCGGTGTATATTTCTGTCGTACGATCTTGCACCTGCTTCACGCCGTAGGTACGCGTTCCACGCGGCACCAGTCCGGCGAAAGGAAAAGGCAACCGGACTCTCATAGCGGCACATGTATTGGCATGGAACCCGGTCGGGCGCTC
>Ga0182010_10000652_pt1 | contig 19578 bp, 20 predicted proteins | sample 611E1MmetaG_FD_120488 | JGI IMG/M metagenome (GOLD analysis project Ga0182010, IMG submission 120488) | Permafrost microbial communities from Stordalen Mire, Sweden - 611E1M metaG | ecosystem: Environmental > Terrestrial > Soil > Wetlands > Permafrost | place: Sweden: Stordalen | collected...
ACTCCACGCGGCATAATCTATACCTTACTGCGCAGAATGGAAGGCGATGGTTTGATTGTTTCCGAATGGGATATACAGGAAAGCGGCCCGGCGCGCAGGATATACCGTATTACGGAAGAAGGCATGGATTATTTGAGAACCTCCATGGAAAAGCTGCGGCGCTCAAGACAATTAATAAAAATTCTCCTCGATGAGAAAACATAGATTTAACAATCAGTAATCGTGCTGATGGAAATATTTACAGAATAGGATTGAAATTACGTGATGCGGATTCTGTTTCGTGTGCTCGGTTTACTAAAAAAATACTGGCGGTGGTTGTTTCTTACATATCTTTGTTTACTGCTTTTAACTGCAGCTACTATGTTTGTTCCTCAATTCATCGGAATGGCGGTTGATAACGGTCTGCACGTAAACTCAACTACTTTAGTAGTAACCGGTGATATGAAATTATTAGTTTATTATGGCCTGGCTATCATTGGTTTGAGTCTTTTACGCGGATTATTTTCTTTCGGTCAAAGTTATTTTGCTGAGTATGCCGGACAAAAAGTGGCTTATGATCTCAGAAATGTATTGTACGACCGCATACAACGTCTCAGTTTCGCATTTCATGATAAGGCTCAAACAGGGCAACTGATGTCCCGCGCTACGCAGGACGTTGAAGGTGTTCGGTTCTTCCTGTCGATGGTTGTAGTCCGTCTCATTAATCTTGTAATAACTGTCATCGTCATTGCTGTTATCTTGCTTAGAATGAATTGGCAGCTTACACTTATTAGTTTTGCATGTATACCTTTTATAGCTTATATTGCCGTTAGGTTTGGAGCTGTTATGCTTCCTCTATGGACAAAAATTCAGCAAAGAATGGCGTCCATGAGTACGGCTCTTCAAGAAAATCTAACGGGTATTAGAGTTGTAAAAGCGTTCTCTCGTCAAAAGCTTGAAACAAAAAAATTCGATGAGGAAACCCAGTTATTGTACGATCCCCAAATCCGTACAGCAAGAATACAAGCATTCCGCGGACCACTATTTAATGTCTTGACCGCGATTGCCAGTGCGTTAGTATTATGGTACGGCGGTATGCTGGTAATAAATGGTAAATTGACTGCCGGTCAATTAACCCAATTCTATATTTATCTTTCATATCTCATTCCACCGGTAAGACTGCTTGGACCACATATTAACATGACTTCACGCGCCATCGCGTCCGGAAAACGTATTTTTGAAATTACCGATACGGAATCGGCTGTAAAAGAAAAACCGAATGCCTTGGTGCTTTCTAACGTCAAAGGCGATATCAAATTCAGCGGCGTTAATTTTAATTATGAAGTGGCAAATCCTAAAAAACCAACAAGCAACATTTTACAAGATATCAGTCTGGAAGCAAAATCCGGTGAGATGGTTGCATTACTGGGTGCTACCGGCAGCGGTAAAACAACGCTCGTGAATCTGATCCCGAGATTCTATGATGTTACATCCGGCAGCATAACTATTGACGGCATTGATATCAGAGATGTAACCCTCGCATCATTAAGAAGACAAATCGGGATAGTACAGCAAGATGCTTTCATGTTTACCGGGACAATACGGGATAATATTTCTTACGGCGCGGTTAATGCCAGCGATGATGAAATTATCGCGTCTTCGAAAACGGCCCGCTTGCATGATTTTATCATGACATTACCGCAAAAATATGATACATGGGTCGGCGAACGCGGAGTGACACTTTCCGGCGGACAGAAACAAAGGCTGGCTATTGCTCGTACATTACTTATTGACCCGCGTATTCTGATCCTGGATGATTCAACTTCCAGTGTCGACACCGAAACCGAATTTCTAATTCAGCAGGCATTGCGTGAATTGATGAAGGGACGCACCACATTCGTTATCGCACAAAGATTACAAACGGTGAAAGATGCCCAGCAAATATTTGTACTTGATAAAGGGAAAATCGTTGAACAAGGCACTCATGTGGAATTGCTAAAAGATAGCAAAATATACCGTGAAATTTATGAACTCCAATTAAAAGCTCAAGAAGAAGCTCTGGGCAGCGAGGTGAATAGATAATGTTTGGCGGCGGAATGTCAGGTCCGGGAATGGCCAGTGGTGGATTACTGGGGCGCCCGCCAGGGGGAGCAGGCAGCGGCGGTTTAATGCATAGCGGTGATCTTAATGATGATATTGTTTTTGGAAAGGTTTATGACCAAAAAGTAGTAGGTCGTTTTGCTTCTTATCTTAAGAAATACAAAGGCAGTACTATCATTGCTTCTATTTCGATGATTATCTCGACTCTTACAACTTTGTTTATGCCTCTTTTATTCACTGATGCTATTAATATCGTTCAGACTGGTGATATAAGTAAATTAGACCCAATCGTTAAATATTTTATTCGCCTGTTTAGTGTTCAGGGTACTTCGCACATTATAACCGCAATATTTATCATTTTTGTTGTCGATGGTTTAATTGGCTGGGGCAGCCAGTATATACAACAGTATACAATGGCTAATATTGGATATGGGGTAATTCTCAATCTTCGCAGACAGATGTTCGATCATTTGCAACAATTGTCGCTTAGTTTCTATGATCGTAACGAAGTGGGACGTATTATGTCTCGAATCCAAAATGATGTGGGCTCACTTGAAAACCTGTTAAGTAACGGTATTCTCCTTGTGTTTGCCGATTTAATCACCCTCGTTGGTATCGTCATTATAATCTTAAGCATGAATATCAAACTGGCGCTTATTACGATGACGGTAATACCGCTTTTGGCGGCGGTGATGATAGTCTGGCAAAAATATTCCAAAACTGCTTTTTTGAAAGTCCGTACGGCTATCTCAATTGTTAATGCTAATTTGCAGGAAAACATCTCCGGTGCGCGAGCTATTCAGAGTTTGTCTCGAGAAGATGTAAACTTCCACCGGTTCGACAATATGAATGAGGCCAATTTTGACGCCAACGTTGCAGCGACCAGGATGGCGGGGGGTCTTCAACCCATCGTTGAATTACTTATGGGAGCGGCAGTCGCTATTGTAATTATTTATGGTGGTTCCCAGGCAATTGCCGGTAAATTGTTGGTGGGTGATTTAGTAGGCTTTGTTCTTTACACTCAGAGATTTTTTGATCCTATTCGTGATTTAAGTGTTTGGTATACCGAATTACAGCGTGCAATGGCAGGAGGGCAGCGTATCTTTGAAGTGCTTGATGCAAAAGTAGAAGTTAAAGACGCGCCCGATGCCAAGCAAATGCCGCCGATTAAAGGTGAGATTAGTTATAACAACGTTTCTTTCCAGTACATTGAAGGGCGGGAAATTCTTCATGATATTAATCTTCATATTAATCCGGGTGAAACGATTGCTTTTGTCGGCACCACAGGCGCCGGTAAGAGCACCATGGTCGCATTGGTGGATCGTTTTTACGAGGTCAGCAAAGGCAGTGTTACAATCGATGGTTACGATATTCGTGAAGTGACTCAGGAATCTTTGCGTAAACAAATCGGGGTCGTTTTGCAAGAACCGTTCTTATTTTCAGATACAATCAGAGAGAATATTATCTACGGGCGCGAATATGCCACCGATGAAAAAGTAATTGAATCAGCTAAAGCAGTTGGTGCGCATGACTTTATTATGAGACTCGAAAAAGGTTACGATACGGTGCTTCAGGAAAGAGGCAGCAACTTAAGTCAGGGACAACGACAGCTTATCAGCTTTGCCCGCGCAGTGCTTTCCGACCCGCGGATTTTGATCCTGGACGAAGCCACCGCTAACATCGATACCCAAACCGAGGTGATCATTCAGCAAGCCTTGAAAAAATTATTACAGGGCCGTACGTCGCTGGTCATTGCTCATCGTCTCTCGACGATTCACGACGCGAATTTGGTCGTGGTTATGGAGAACGGCAAAATAGCGGAAAAAGGCAATCATAAGGAATTGATCGAAAAGAAAGGTATTTATTATCATCTTTATACTATGAGTTACGCTTATTCCGACGAGAAATCTGCGCCGTCGGATAAAAACCAGGCGACGTAGTCTGTTAATAAGGGACTCAAAAATATCTATTCGATAGCCATTTATCAGAATAATTTATTGTATTTTCTCTATTTAGGAACGCTCATCTATTATTAAGGACAATGTCCCGTCCTGTTATCATCACGGGAGGGATCAAATGGTGAATTTCTGTTATATCTCCGGCTTTTATAGATAATGGTCGTCATTATTTAAACACCAGTTTATAACCTATACCCAATAAAGCACCGCCTAAAATCAGCCACGTCGAATTTACCTTGTATTTAAAAACGAGAAATAATGCCGTAATTGCCAGGACAATTGTAAACCAGTCAATTACTCCTGCGCGCCCCAGTTCCCATGTCACCGCGGCCATCAATCCCAATGAAGCCACGTTCACGCCGTCCAGGAATGCCCCCGACCACCATTTTTTACGCAGATAAGGCATAATACGGCTGATCAGTGCAATAAAAATAAATGATGGAATAAAGAATGCCAGTGTCGCCAGCAGGGCCGACTGCCAACCTCCCATCAGGTAACCAATAAAAGTCGCGCTGGAAGCCACCGGCCCCGGGGTGATCTGCCCTACAGCTATCGCGTCCAATAACTGGTGATGAGTGATCCACCCTAACCGTTCGACAAATTCGGAATTAAAGAAGGCCACCAGCACGTAGCCGCTGCCGTAGAGCACCGAACCGATCTTTAAAAATGTAAAAAAAAGTGTGCTCTGACTGAACGGAACCGCTACGGTGGAAAGTATTTGCGCAGGGATTTTAATAACAGGAACCGCTAATAACGACGAAAGCCCTTTCTTGATAAAATGCTGCCCGCTCTGAAACAGCAGGACAGCTGCAGCGCCGGCAAAAAGCAGCGCAATCTCATTTAATTTGAAAAAGTAAAATACAACGACTGCTATCCCGACAATTGCGGTCAGTGGATTTTTCACCGCTTTGCGGCCAAGATCCCACAAAGCCTGCACCACGATTGCGATGACGATGGGCTTTACGCCGTAGAGAACCCATCCGACTTCCGGTATCGAACCGTAGGTAACATATACCCAGGCCAGCGCTAACGTGGCCAGCATGCCGGGAATAATAAACAATAGTCCGGCGGCTGCGTATCCCAACCAGCCCGCCCGAACCAATCCCAGGTATAAAGCCATTTCCGTGGCATTCGGCCCCGGTATAATGTTAGCCGCGCCCACCATGTCCAGGTATTCCTGATCGCTTAGCCAGTGCCTGTTCCGGACAGTCTCTCGTTGCATGATCGCAATATAAACCGCTGGTCCGCCAAAAGCTGTTGCGCCGATCCTGAGAAACAGCAGCGCAACTTCTTTCAGATACTTTAACTTATTGGGGGACTGATTCACTTTCTTCACAGGTAACAAATTTTAGCATATTTGCAATAAACAGCTAAAATCCCTCAGCTTATCCGGTTCAAGGTTATAAACTCACCACTTGGAACTCATTACTTATAACTCGTAACTTAATATCTCTAAATTGACACTGGCCAGAAGTAATGTTATCGTTTTTATATACCTGACACACGAAAAAAGGCTATTTATGTTCCGGCGTTTGTGGTTTGTATTTATTGGAATATTTGCGTTACTAATGCTGGCGGCAATTGTCGGCTGTGAAGCTGCCCCCGAAGGCAGCGCAGAATGGTATTTTGCCCGCGCTTATCAATTTGCCAAACAGGGTGATTATAACAGCGCCATTACGAATTATACGGATGCCATCAAAGTCGAACCTTTATTGTCCAAGGCTTATGTCAACCGCGCTGCCGCTTATGATAGTATCGGGGAATACGACTTGGCCATTATTGATTGCGACAAAGCGTTAACACTCGAAGCAAACCTGCCGTTGGCCTATCTCAACCGAGCTTCGGCCTACAATGGTCAAGGTAATTACGACAAGGCAATTCAGGATTGTGAGAGCGCAATTCAACTGGATAACAAACTTGCCCAGGCTTATATCAACCGGGCGATTGCATATAATCACAAGGGCGATATGGGGAACTCCATCGCCGATTGTAACAAAGCGCTGGATATCAACCCTAATCTACCTGACGGCTATTACCACCGCGCATTTGCGTATGAAGCCCTGTTAAAAACAGACGCCGCTATTGCTGACTTTAACAAATTTATTTCATTGAGCGACAATCAGGTCTTGATAGAAACCGCCAGACAGGAGATCATCAAACTGATGGCGCCTGTACTCACACCAACCACTACAAGCAGCGCAAATGGTAACGGACGTTGATTAATCAGGCAATTATTTTATAGCGGGCTTTACCCCGCTGATACAGGTCTCCGCCGTAAATATCGTTGATCACTGTTACCGGAAAATCCTCAACTTCCAGTTTTCTTATCGCTTCCGTACCCAAGTCAGCGTATGCAATTACTTCGGCTTTTATTATCCTCTTTGACATCAGCGCACCGATACCTCCGATCGCCGCAAAATAAACGGCCTTATTCATTTTGATAGCATCTAAAACAGGTTGGGAGCGTTGTCCTTTTCCGATCATCCCCTTCAACCCTGCTTCCATCAGGCGCGGTGCATAAATATCCATGCGGTAGCTGGTAGTTGGACCTGCAGAACCGATTATTCTGCCCGGTTTGGCTGGGGCCGGCCCCATATAATAGATAGTTTGTCCTTTAACTTCGAACGGAAGTGGCAGTCCTTTTTCGAGTGCTTCAACCATTCTTTTATGTGCAGCATCACGCGCTGTATACATCACGCCGCTTAGCCGCACGCTGTCACCTGTTCGTAATCCGGCAATTACCTTCGCGGTTAACGGTAGTTTAACTATCTTTGGCAAATTATTCGGTTTATATTCGGGATTATTCATATAATTGCCTCCTTGTGCCTGGAACTGTGGCAATTGATATTAACAGCAACCGGCATACTGGCAATATGCGCCGGAAAAACTTCTATATTGACGGCAAGGGCTGTAATTCGACCGCCGTAGCCCATTGGTCCGATGCCGAGTTCGTTGATTCTTCGTAAAAGCTCATTCTCCAGTTCTGTTACTTCCGGGTCGGCATTATGTAACCCGATTTTCCTCAGCAGCGCTTTTTTTGCCATCAGCATCGTCTTTTCTGCAGTACCGCCGATCCCCACTCCGACAATGATCGGCGGACAGGGATTACTGCCGGCCTCGTCTATCGCTTTTACCACTCTATCTATGATACCTTGCCGACCTGCAGACGGAGTCAGCATGATTAAACGGCTCATGTTCTCCGCGCCGCCGCCTTTTGGCGCAACAATGATTTTCAATTTGTCTCCGGGAACAATATCGGTATAGATAATAGCCGGTGTATTATCTTGCGTGTTAACCCGTCCGGAAAATGGCTGAAACACCATCGATTTCCGTAGAAATCCGGTTTCATAAGCCTCGCGTACCCCCGCGTTAATTGCTGTATTCAAATCCCCGCCGGTGATGTGTACTTCCTGTCCCAGTTCCAAAAAAACAATCGCGGCGCCGCAATCCTGGCAGAGCGCAATTTGTTCTTTTGCGGCTATATCTGCGTTTCTGATTAATTGCCCCAGTACCTCTTTCCCCACTGGTGATTCCTCGGTGTCCTGAGCTCGTTGTAATGCCTCCAGCACATCGTCCGTCAGGTGATAATTAGCTTCAATGAATAATCGAGTTACGGTCTTTGTTATCTCAGCAGCATCGATCTCTCTCACACGTAAACTCCTTACGCTTAGAACTTGTTGTTGTTTCCAATCATGACAATACATCAACTGATTACGTCAGTCAAACAAAAAAGTCTGGTTCGCTCAGGAATATTTTTATACACTTAATAACGAATTAATTGCATCTAAGTCGAAAATCCAGAAGAAGGAGTACGAACACATTAATTTTCTTTTTCTCCTTCTTCTTAAGGGAGAAGTCAGAGTGATGGTCTATACGGACTTATAACATTGCCTTACCGAAAATAACATGATTATTATGACAGAAGAACTCGGCTACCCTGAGGTGGTTCTGGATACCACCACCAAACAGGTGGCTATACAAAAACTGTACGCGAAAAACGGCTATGCTGAAGGGCGGCGTGCATAAATTCGGCCATCGGAGCTGATATCTTACAGAAATTTAATTACTCCCGTTTCACCGAAAAAGGGATTGGCATATCCGCTTTTCTTCTTGACAAGTTCCCTAAAATATGGTACATTCGTTCTATAAAAGATATGGACGGAGAAAAAGTGAGAAAACCTGGTTTGAATTCTACCCGCGAGAATATCCTGCAGTACATCCATGGGTTCATCGATGAGCGTGGCTATTCCCCTACTGTGCGGGACATTCTCAAAGGTTGCGACATCAGTTCTACTGCCGTCGTTCAATACCACCTCGACGTTCTTGAAAAAGAAGGCCGCATACACCGGGACCCGGAAATATTCCGCAGCATCCGTCTTTCTTTAAAGAAAAATACTGTCCTGATACCGATTTTAGGTACGATCGCCGCCGGCACACCAATACCCGTTCCCAATAGCGATAATTGGTCGGGCCAGGCAACCGAAACTCTGGAAATACCACAGGATATGATTGGTAATAAATCTGTCTTCGCTCTTAGGGTTAAAGGACAATCAATGATCGATGCTCTCATCGATGACGGCGATATCGTATTAATGGAATCTGCCGATACAGCAGAAAATGGTGAAATGGTTGCGGTCTGGTTGAAAGACAGTGAAGAAGTTACATTAAAAAGAATTTACATCGAGACAGACCGGGTTTTACTCAAACCGGCGAATCAAACTATGAAACCGATACAACAGACTCGGGATAACGTGGAAATCCAGGGCAAAGTAGTCGGCGTCATCAGAAAACTATAAATATTCCTTTTCTCTCTGTCTAAAAAAATAACTGACGACTCCTCCCAATTACATATCACACATTATAAACGTATCTATTTATACTCTGATAATGTGCAAACTATGTTCCTCAGAGGAATCGTCAGTATATCTTCTTGATATTATTTTAAGCCACTATTAAGCGTTGGCTTTCATTGCGTTGAAGCACTCGCTGCAATACACAGGTTTACCCTGGCGAGGTTGGAACGGCACTTCACAGTCCTTGCCGCACCGGGCGCAAGTAGCAGTGAACATTTGTCTCGGTCCGGCGTTTCTTCCATCGGTTCCACCGCGCTGAGATTTTCTGTTCTGGCGGCAGGAAAGGCATCGTTTCGGCTCATTGGTATAGCCCTTGGAAGCGAAGAATTCCTGCTCTCTTGAGGTGAATGTGAATGGGTTCCCGCAGTCTACGCATGTGATTTGTTTGTCCTGATAGGTCACTGGATATGTCCTCCATTATTTTATCGCTGGTCTTGTGTGAGTAAGCTCAACTACAAACCATTGGCGATATTGTACACCAAACTTCTACAAGTTACAACTGCGTATTCCATGTGAATTATGAACAATGTGTTATAATACGGCTCAGAGGGTAATATTTATAAAATATTTAGGGGAAGGTGACTCTTGTCCTATGCAAGGCTAATCGTCAACCCTGCTGCCGGTGCCGGCCGCACTGCTAAAAAATGGCCGCACATCAAAGAATTGCTTAAACATATCGGTTACCGCTTTGAACATGATATCACGGAAGCGCCGGGACATGCCATCGAGCTTGCCAAAGCTGCCGTTGGAAAGGGTTATAAACTGGTTGTTTCAGTTGGTGGTGACGGCACCATCAATGAAATAGTCAACGGCCTTTATAACACCGGAGACTTAAAAGATATTGAACTTGGTTTCATTGGTACCGGCACAGGAAGTGATTATATCCGTACTCTGGGGATATCAAGGCACTACCAGGAATCTTGTCAGCATTTGATGAATCCTATGAAAAAATCCGTTGACCTCGGAATGGTGGAATTTATCGGCGATGGGCAATCCGGTCAAAGAATATTTACGAATTTCGCCGGCATCGGGTTTGATGCCGAGGTTGTCCGCGCGACCACGAAAAAGTTTAAAAATTTCGGCGGGAAACCGGCTTATCTGATGGGATTGCTCAGCACATTCGCGACATATAAAAACCGGGAAATCGAATTAATCCTCGACGGAAACAAAGAAAACCGGAAAATTTGCACCGTCATGATGAGTAACGGCAAATACGGCGGCGGCAGTATGATGATCGCCCCGGAAGCTGATCCGTGCGACGGGTTATTTGATGTCATGATCATCGGCGATATCAGCAAACCTGATCTACTGGCATCCCTACCGCGAATTTACCGCGGGACGCACCTGACCCATCCGAAAGTTACTTTGAAACGAGTAAAAACTGTGGAAATACATACAGCCGGCAATAACATGGCGATTCAGGCTGACGGCGATCTTGTTGGCGAAGCCCCGGCACGTTTCAGTGTTTTACCTTCAGCGCTTAATATTCTTGTTTAAATAAATGTTCGATCATTTGCCTTTTTATCAGGCATTATATTCCTATTTTTGTTGACGGATATTCACGTTGTGCTTATACTTATATTAATAAGGAAGGAGTAGTTAATACATGGCTACGCGCAAATTATTCGCTCTTTTTACGTGTATTTCAATACTGGCAATATTAATAACATCTTGCGGAGGAAATGTGAAAAAATCTTATTCAGCGCCACCACCCATGACAATCGACCCGAACAAAACTTATACGGCCACCATGAAAACTAATTACGGCGATATTGTCATCCAGCTTTTACCGAAAAATGCCCCGTTGACCGTGAATAATTTCGTTTTTCTCGCTCGGCAGGGTTTTTACGACGGTGTAAAATTTCACCGGGTTATTAAGGGTTTTATGATTCAGAGCGGAGACCCCACCGGCACAGGAATGGGCGGACCGGGTTATAAATTTGCGGATGAATTGCCCACCACACTCAACTATACCAAGGGCACACTTGCGATGGCGAATGCCGGGCCCAATACTAACGGTAGCCAGTTCTTTATTTGTCTGGCAAATGTGAGCCTGCCCAAATCTTATTCCATCTTCGGACAGGTTACAAGTGGACAGGATGTTGTGGACAAAATCGGGAATGTTCCTGTCAAGGCTGCAAACGGTGAAACATCTTCCCCGACAGTAGACGTTCACATCAATACGATTACTATTACCGAACAATAATTATTTTCATTGTGAGATAAGTACAAAAAAGGGGACTCGACTATTTTTGAGTCCCCTTTTTATTTTATCCGGTGATTAAATTTTACTATTTCTATTTATAATCGTAGAAACCCTTACCTGTCTTGCGCCCTAGCCAACCCGCTGTTACCATCTTGCCCAATAACGGCGGCGCAACGAACTGCGGATCTCTTAATTCTGCATACATTGCATTAGCAATAAAGAATACGGTATCGAGTCCGATCAGGTCGGCCAGCGCTAGCGGTCCCATCGGATGATTTAAACCGAGATTAATGCCGGCATCGATATCCTCTTTGGAGGCAATCCCGCTGTCCATCATGTGGATGGCGTTGAGGATAAACGGAATCATTAGCCGGTTTACAATGAAACCAGGACTGTCCTGTGCTATTACCACCTTTTTCCCGCACTTTTCCCCGAATTGTTTGCCTGCGGAAATAGTTTCCTGACTGGTGGCGATTGTTTTCACAACTTCAACCAGCTTCATGACCGGTACCGGGTTAAAGAAATGTATACCAAGCACTTTATCGGCCCTTTTTGTCATCACAGCCATATCGATAATAGATAAGCAGGACGTATTAGTCGCTAAAATCGCGCTGGGAGGACAAATCTTGTCCAGTTCCGCGAAGATTTTTTTCTTCATATCCATGTTTTCAATCACCGCCTCGATGACGAGGTCTCTATCTGCAAAATCCGTTGTTTTTGTCGAGCCGTGGATGCGGCCGAGAACCGCTTCCATTTCTTCTTTGGTCATACGTCCCTTTTCTACGTTGCGGCTTAAAACCGATTTTATGTTGTTCATGCCTTTTTCCAGGAAGGTATCATTAACTTCTGTGACTCTGACATCAAAACCAGCTTGCGCGCAGGTCTGCACAATACCTCCGCCCATCTGCCCGCATCCGATAACACCTACTTTTTGAATTTCCATATATAAAAACTCCTCTGTTTTATTTTCTATTTTGCTTTAAATTCAGGTTTCCGTTTGTTCAGGAAAGCATCGCGTCCTTCCTTGAAATCTTCGGTTCCTAACAGATAATTAAATAGCGCGCTTTCCAGCTTAATGCCTTCATCCAGCGGCATACTGTAACCGCGAATCATCGCTTCTTTCGCGGCTCTCAAACCCAGAGGACTTACCTGGCAGAGGTCTTCGGCCCACTTTTGCGTTCGCATTGCCAATTCGTTTTTTGGCACTACTTCGTTCACCAACCCGATGCGGTAGGCTTCCTGCGCATTGATCGGCTTGCCGCTGAAGACTAACTCTGCAGCCTTCGCCCGTGGAATAATCCGGGTTAGACGCTGTGTTGCACCCCAACCGGGCATAATGCCTAGATTAACTTCCGGACATCCAAAACGGGCATGTTCCGCCGCAATTCGGATATCGCAGATCAAGGCTATTTCCAGACCTCCGCCTAAAGCCATACCATTAATGGCGCCGATTATCGGTTTGTTGACTTCCATGAAACGCAAAGGTGTTTCCGGTACCTCCCACTGTTTATGCTCAGCGGCCTTTAAAAACGGTAACATCTCCGCAATGTCCGCGCCCGAGCAAAATGCCTTATCACCGGCGCCGGTAATAATTCCCACCCACGCATCGTCATTATCGCGAAACGCAATCATCGCGTCATGCAGCTCCCTTAATGTCTTTATATCCACGGAATTGTATGCTTCCGGACGATTTAACGTTATCGTCGCTATTTTTCCTTCTAATTTGTAATCAACACTCATGAAAAGTACCTCCGCAACATTTATCAAAATAACACTTTAGTATTTTTATGTTAGCACTTTTTCAGGCATTTACGATACGATTTGATATTTTGAACGATTTTATTCCACCTGCAATCAAGGTTAGTATTGATGACCTCCCTTTCCTAAAAGCTTTACAATCCCAGAGGTAGGAACGGGAGAAACAAGGGAGGGATTTACTTTCAACTCATTAATTGAATATCGCCTATCCCTGAGGCATACGATCAGCGGACATATATCAATTAATTTAAATCACCGCTCAATAAATAGAAGTATTGCTCTCTTCCATTTTACCGGTCACCATGAAAACGATACGCTCGCAGATATTTGTCACCCTGTCCGCGCTGCGTTCCAGGTTATGCGTTACCCAGATCAGTCGTGTCGCCCGCGTGATTGTCTTAGGATCTTCAGCCATGAATGTCAATAATTCGCGGAAGACCTGATCATAAAGATTATCGATGAAATCATCTTCAGCGCTGATTTTCCTGGCTGCTTCCACGTCATGATCGATAAAGGCTTTCAGGCTGCGGTTCAGCATATCTACCGTTTTTTCCGCCATGCGGGGAATATCAATCAGCGGTTTCAAAGGCGGTTCATTTCCGATCATTATCGCGATCTTGGCATTACCGGCTGCATAATCTCCGATGCGCTCCAGTTCAGTTATTATGTTAAGTACTGCCACAATCGTGCGCAAGTCGCTGGCCATTGGCTGCTGAGTCGCAATTAACTGAATGCATTTCTCCTCGATGTCAAAGCGTTTGCGGTTGATCTTATCATCATCGGCAATAATTTGTTTCGCTAATGCCAGGTCGCGATTCTGCAGCGCTTCGATGGCCAGCATCGTTGCTTTTGTTACCATACTGCCCATGATTAATATATCGTCCTGTATCTCTCGTAACCGCTTGTGAAAAGTCGTCCTGATTTCCATTAATTGTCCTCCGCTTTATTATTAGCCAAAACAACCGGTAATGTAATCCTCGGTGCGTTTATCCCTCGGATTTGTAAATATTTGAGAGGTAGAACCATACTCTACCAGTTCCCCTGCCCGGTCGCTTGCCATCATAAAGAAAGCAGCCGTATCTGAAACGCGTGCTGCTTGCTGCATATTATGCGTGACGATGACAATAGTATACAGTTCAGCCAGGGTTCGCATCAAATCTTCAATTCTCAAAGTGGCTGCCGGGTCTAACGCGCTGCATGGTTCATCCATCAGGATAACTTCCGGTTCCACTGCCAGCACACGGGCAATACATAACCTCTGCTGCTGGCCTCCTGAAAGACCCAGCGCCGATTGCCCTAATTTGTCTTTGACCTCATCCCATAACGCTGCCTGCTTGAGGCTGGATTCGACAATTTTATCGAGTTCGCTTTTTGTATATCTATTATGTTGTTTAGGACCAAAAGCGATGTTGTCGTAGATGGACATTGGAAAAGGATTCGGTTTCTGAAAGACCATCCCCACTTTTTTTCTTAATTCGACGATATCAAAATGAGCTTCGTAAATCAGCTGTCCGTCCAGTTCAACCTTACCTTCGACCCGTGCTCCTGTAATTAGGTCATTCATACGGTTAAATATTCTGAGAAACGATGATTTTCCGCATCCCGAAGGTCCTATAATAGCTGTGATCGACCGCTCCGGTATCCTCAACGTGATATTCCGTAACGCCTGGAACTTCCCGTAATACAGGCAAGCGTTTTCGGTCTGCAGCTTGATCTTATAATTCGAGAGGCCGGTCCGTATATTATCGCCTAAAACAAAACCCGTTCTCATATCATTTTACCCATCGGTTATCTGGCCCCTTTTTCCGTTTATCCGAATCGACCTGTGATATAGTCACTGGTGCGTTTATCCTTAGGATTGGCGAACATCACCGCGGTGGGTCCTTCTTCGATCAAGTCGCCCATTAGTAAAAATACCGCTCTGTCTGCTACACGTCCGGCTTGTTGTACGTTGTGCGGAACGATAATAATTGTAAATTGTTCCTTCAATTGCCTTAAAGATTCCTCTATTTTCGCGGTTGATACCGGGTCTAGTCCGGAACATGGCCTGTCCAGCAAAATTACCTCCGGCTCAAGGGCTAATACGCGGGCAATACACAAACGTTGCTGCTGACCGCCGGAAAGACGACTGCCTATTGAATGCAACCGGTCTTTTACCTCATCCCAAATGACAGCCATACGGAGAGATTTTTCCACGATCTCTTCTAACGCCACTTTGTTTTTGATGCCGCTCAATCGCGGCCCATAAGCAACGTTATCGAAAATCGACATCGGCAGCGGTGTCGGAATTTCAAAGACGATCCCAACTTTACGGCGTAGCTCGATTGTACTAGCATTGGATGCATAAATATTATTCCCATCGAGTAATACTTCCCCTTCCATCCGCGCACCGGGAATAATATCCCACATCCTGTTCATCGTGCGTAACAACGTGGTTGTGCCGCTGTTCGCCGGTCCGAAGACGGATAGTATCTCATTCGCTTTTACTTCTAAACTCAAGTTTTTGATCACCTGATGTTTCGAGTAGTAAAAGTTAAGGTTTTTCACCGATATTTTGGATTGATCTGTCATAATTTCCCTAATGGCTTTTGGCCACAAACCTGTTGACCAGAATATTTGCCCCGATATTAATTATCAGAATCAATATGATCAGGAGAGCCGCAGTAGCGAAAGCCTTTTCTAATGAAATACTTTCCCGTGCCAGTATATAGAAATGCACGGCCATCGTACGCGCCGGTGAGAATATTGATACCGGCATCTGCAGTGCTGAGCCTGCCGTCAATATTACCGCAGCCGTCTCTGCCACGCAGCGTCCGATACCCAGAATGATGCCGGTAGCAATTCCTGGCAGCGCGGAAGGTATCAGTATTTTTATCATCGTCTGCCACTTTGTGCCGCCCAGTGAGAAACTGACTTCGCGGTACATTGGATGTACTGTGTGAATTGCTTCTTCCGAAGTTCTGATAATAGTCGGTAAGATCATCATCGCCAATGTTAACCCGCCGGACAATATCGACCATCCCAGTTTCAGATATATTACAAAGAAGATAAAACCGAAAAGCCCGTAGACGATTGAAGGAATACCGGCCAGTGATTCCGCGCTGAAACGTATAATTTTCGTGACAATACTCTCGTGTGTATATTCCGTTAGATAGAAGGCTGTGCCCACCCCCAGCGGTGTTGCCACCACAGTGGCTACCAGTGTCACCGAAAGCGTCCCGACAATGCAGGAAAGAATACCGCCGGACCGTCCCATATCACTTGGGATTTCAGTCAAGAACTGCCAGGTTATATTCGGTATCCCTTTCGATAATATATATATGATTATCGAAAACAATAGAACCAACACAACTATCGCAGCGAACCAGATCACTGTTTTCGCGATTTTCTGTGAGATTCTCGGATTCAGCCTCATTAGAAATTATTTCCTTCTGATCGCATATTGTGCCGACGCGTTTAAAATCATAATAATTACCAGCAACACTATACCAGTCGCGAACAATGCCTGTTGATGTTCGCCGGAGGCATATCCCATCTCGATGCCGATGTTCGTTGTTAACGTCCTGGCCGGATCAAGTATTGAAGAAGGTAAAGCTACTGCATTACCTAATACCATGATCACAGCCATCGTTTCTCCGACAGCCCGACCGATTCCCAGTATAATACTGGCTAAAATCCCCGACTTTGCCGCCGGTAAAAGCACCGAACGGATCGTCTGCCAGTGCGTGGCTCCCAGTGCAAAAGCCCCCTCTTTCAGTAATGGAGGAAGTGCCAAGATTGATACTTCGGAAATACTGATGACGGTCGGTAGTATCATAATGGCCAGAATGATCGAACCGGCTAAAATACTTAAACCCGGACCGCCCAGGTAATTCCGTATCGCCGGCACGATAAATATCAATCCCCAGAAACCGTACACCACTGAAGGTATTCCTGCCAGCAATTGAATTGCAGGACGGACGAGCATACTTAATTGCCGGGGCGCAAATTCCGCTAAGAAGATGCTGCAGCAAAGGGCTATCGGGACCCCGATGATCACTGCGCCCACCGTCACCAGCACCGTACCGACGATCATCGGGAAAATGCCGTACTGCCCCAGCGAAGGCGCCCATTTCATACCGAAGATGAAATTAAAAAAGCCGACCTTAGCGATCAGCGGTACGCCTTCGATAAAGATGAAAATAGTGATCAGCGCCAGCGCTGATAAAGCGGACAGCGCTATCAGGAAAAACAGGCTCTGCGGAATTCTTTCACCGAACTTTTTTAGCTTCATGGAGTTATTCCCGTCGTAATCAGACCCTGCTGATCCAGTATCTGCTTGCCTTGATCTGACAATGTAAAATCGATAAAGGCTTTCGTTAAACCTGTAGGTTCATTTTTACACATAAATAAAAACGGTCGTGACAGTCCGTAGCTTCCGTCGATGACATGTTCACGACTCGCCACCACCCCGTTTAATTCAACTGCTTTCACTGTTTTATCAACCAGGCCCAGAGATATATACCCGATCGCATCCGGGTCATCCCCCACCAGCTGTCGTATCGCGCCGTTAGAATCCTCTACCATCGTCCTGGGATTAATTTCTGTTTTACCCATCACCAAAGTTTCAAAGGACGAACGCGTACCTGAGCCGTCTTCCCGGGTAAAAACATGTATCTGATCTTTCGATCCTCCCAGCGTGCTCCAGTTGTCAATTTTTCCGGAATAAATATCGCGTACTTGCTCTGTGGTAAGGTTAACTACCGGATTGTGCGCATTTATTACTATCGCCAGGCCATCGCGGGCGATTTCCACCGACCAGAGTTTTGTCTCATCCCCTGCTAGTGATCGTGATGACATCCCGATGTCGGCAGTGCCGGATTGCGCTGCTAATATACCGGCCGCTGAACCGCCCCCCTGTACATCGATCGTTACTCCGTGGTGCAATACCATATACTCTTCAGATAATACTTCGGCAAAAGGCTGGACTGAGGTTGAACCGGCTAAAATTACCCCCGAACTGTTGCGCATGCAACCGGTCAGAAAAATTAAGAGAAAAATTGAAAATATTAGAACGAAAACAACCTTGGCTCGTGTAAAAATCGGGCGCTTTAACGGTTTTTTCATATTACAACACAGTCAGTGTCTGCATCTATTTATTGAATACCAATAGGGCGGATACCATGGATTTTTAGCAATACCTTCCATTGACTTCATTTGGGTGTAAAAGTTCAATCAACCAGCACACTGCATATTAAAAAAATATTAACGATGTGTTAAAGCCGTGTTAAACAATCTTCCGGCCATATTATACTAGATACGAACACACGATGCAATAAAGACAGCTCGAATTCACATTGATTTTCGATATTTAAATAATTATTTTACTGACCAAATGCGAAGAACTCCAAATTGGCAAGAAATACCCATGTATTGAACTGATTTAATTGATTGTCAATGTCGGTGATTTAGAGGTTGAACACCCGAAACCATTGGTGGTGACGCGTATCGTTTGAGTGGCTGCTTTTTAAATCTTTGTACGCCAATTACAATGTTTGAAACATCTAGTGACAATCCCTTCTGCCGCGAACCGGAAATAATCGACCAGATATGCAGTGTTGTGCGTATTATTCCCGCAAAATATAAATAGATAGTACTAATGCCTATTGAGGTTAGTACTTTCAGTTGATTGTTTTATTTAAGACGTAGTGTGAATATTGATATAGGAAAAATAATTCTGTTGTTATGTTAAATTTTTTATGGTCGCAAATAGGAACAAGTAAGCAATGAGCAACCAATGGACCTTTCTTTCGAACCACGGCCGGGTATTTGAATATGTCGCAACACATAAGCATTGTATTACAGAAACGATGTCTCGCGAAATTGGTGTTACACAAAGGGTAATTTTTATGATTTTAAAAGACCTTGAAAGCGAAGGTTACATTACCCGCAAGAAAATAGGTAGATGCAATCATTATGAAATCCACGCAGATCTGCCAATGCGGCACCATCTCGATAGCCGTCGGATGGTAAAAGAAATCCTGCCCCGCAAGACTTCGGTAACTTAACTTCTTACACTGCAACCCGTTATTACTGTGCGTTTTCTTCATCTTGCAAAAATGAATAATAAATCAACCGGAAAAGAATACTTGACTTTTCGGTATAATAGACATAGCAAGAAAGTAAAGGAAGTTTCAGTTATTTCTTTAATTCTGAGGAAAGTGCAATGAAGAAACACATAGAGCATTTAAAAAGGAAAGACCGATCGTTAATATTATGGCCGATAATGAAACTGAGCTCATTTTTAAGACATACACATACTTCGGTATTTAAAAAGCTAAAGGCTGAACATGGCTTCACTCTCGTTGAAGTGATGGTAGCGGTAATATTGTTAAGTATTGTTACAACCGGTGTATTTTCCGGTTTAATCACAGCATCCAAAATATTATTTAAAAATGATTCCCGGGAAACAGCTAAGAATCTGGCAGAGACACAAATGGAATTTGTTAAACAGCAGACGTTTATTGCCGGTTCTGGAACAAGCGTGTATACTGCAGCCCCGATCCCAGCCGCTCAAAGTGGATATTCCGTTTCTATTAACGTTATTAGCGGCCCAAACCTTACTCCGCCGCGAGATAGTTACCTGGAACAAATTACTATTACCGTCACTGGCCCTGGGAGTAGTACTTCTCTCTCACTGGTGGATTATAAGGTGAATTGATGAAACTACATATAATTAGAACCG
>Ga0182010_10000655_pt1 | contig 19549 bp, 17 predicted proteins | sample 611E1MmetaG_FD_120488 | JGI IMG/M metagenome (GOLD analysis project Ga0182010, IMG submission 120488) | Permafrost microbial communities from Stordalen Mire, Sweden - 611E1M metaG | ecosystem: Environmental > Terrestrial > Soil > Wetlands > Permafrost | place: Sweden: Stordalen | collected...
CCGGATGCCAGGAGCGGCCCGACGAGTCCGGCCACGACGATGACGAGCAGGGGTTCGAACATCAGCGGTCCCGAAGGCGGTGGGTGCACATGGCGGGGATGCTCGTTCGGACGGTGCCTCCCGTCAAGCGGATCGCGCACGCGTCTGATCGCGCACGCGCCGCCATCGCGCCGAGCGCTCGCGGTCGGTTCCCGTTGTTCCAGCGCGGGCGGCAACTCGGCCCTTCTCTCGGGCGCCGGTCGGCGGAGTATGCTGTTTGCGGACTTGCGTAGTCGTAAGGGCGTGGTCGGCCAGCACCGCCGACACGGTTAACGTCATCTTCGATGTGACCGGCTACTTCGCGAACTGACGCGAGGCGGCCGGCCGGACGTGTTCGTGGCTGAGGAGACAGGCTCCGGCATGGGACCGCCCGGTCGCAGAGCGATTCCGCTGAGCCACGACGGGCGTGACCGGCCGTACCTGCTCCAGATTCCGCTATCGGACGCCGGTGACAAACCCATGCCGCTCGTTCTGGAGCTTCATGGGCGCGGCATCGATGCTGTCCGATTCGACCAGATGACCGGCTTCGGAGCTCTGGCCGACGAGGCCGGCTTCGCGCTCGCCCTGCCCAGTGCAATCGGCGAGATCTGGAACGATGGCCGAGACCCGGCCTCGGACGTGAGCGGGCCGGACGACGTCGGCTATCTGGCTGCCCTCATGGACGACGCGGCCGCTCGCCTCTCAATCGATCCGCGGCGCATCTACGTCGTGGGCATGTCCAACGGCGCCATGATGACCGCCCGGCTCGCCTGCGAGCTGGCCGGACGCATCGCCGCCGTTGCGCAGGTGGCGGGCACGGCCGCGGCCGGCATCGCGGCGACCTGCCGACCGGCTCGCCCCGTGCCAATCCTGAACATCCACGGCAGCGCCGACGACTACGCCCCTTACGAGGGCGGAATGCGACACAGCCTGCGCGGCCGGGTGGTGTTCAGACACGCCCGCGGTCCTGCCGTCGGGGTCGACGACTGGGCCCGATTCTGGGCGGCCGCCAACGGCGCGCTCGAGGGCCCGGTGGCAAGCGCGCTCCCGCCCGACACGACGATCCGAACGTGGCGCGGCCCCACGCCGTCCTCCGACGTGGTGTTCTATCGGATCGAACGCGGCGGCCACACCTGGCCGGGCAGCCGTCTTGCCCTGCCTGCCTTCCTGTTCGGACGCACGAGCCGTACGTTCGATGCGACCAGGGTCAGCTGGGATTTCCTGGCCTCGCACACAACTCCTTGACGCGGGGCTCGGCGCGAGGGGCACTACGGCGGCACGGGCCCGCAGCGGCAGCGGTACGCGGCGGCGGTAGTGGCACGGCGGCGGCCTCTGCGCCCGGCTCAGTCGCTCGGTTGGGGCAGAGGTGTCGCTGGGGCCCGGTGGCCCGGCCGGCTGGGCCCTCGGATCAGGCTGGTGACGATGCCCACGCAGCATACGATGGCCGCCACCACGAACGCGTCGTGGATGGCGCCGGCCAGCGCAACGGTCCGCATGGCGGCAGTGGCCGCGCCGCCGCCCTGCTCCGACAGATGGACGGGCAGCCGTGTCGCGACAATCGCGGCGCTCAACGCGATCCCAAGCGCCTGGCCGTTGACGCGCATCTGGGCCAGCGTGCCGGACGCAATCCCAACTCGCGGCCTCGGAACAGAGCCGAGAACGGCGCTGCTGTTGGGGCTCATGAACATGCCCTGGCCCAGGCCGAGAAGAACCAGGCGCCAGACGAGGTCCGGCAGGGTGAAGTCCACGGGGATCTGCGTCAGGCTCAGAAGGCCCAGGGCCATGATCGCCATCCCCGCGCTGGCAAGGATGCGTGGGCCGAAGCGATCCGAGGCCACGCCGCTGAAGGGCGCGACCACGGCCATAGTGATCGGCACCGGAGTGAGCAGCAGGCCGGCCTCGATGGGCGAGAAGCCGCGCCCCTGTTCCAGCAGGAACGGCAGCAGGAAGGTGGCGGTGAACAGGCCGGCAAATGCCACGACCACGCTGGCCAGACCGGCGGAGAACGGCCGGATCCGGAACAGGGCGAGATCGATCATGGGCTGGATGGAGCGGCGCTCCACGACGAGGAAGGCCCCGCCCAGAACGAAGAATGCGATCGCCAGGCCGACTATTGCCGGGCTGGTCCAGCCCCACTCCTGACCATCGCTGAGAGCCAGCAGCAGAGCGAACAGGGCAACGCCGGAGAGCGCGGCCCCTTTGACGTCGAACGACTGGTCCTTGCCTGGCGTCTCGGCCGGCAGCACGCGGGCCGCCCAGACGATCGCCAGCAACCCGATCGGCACGTTGATGAGGAAGATCGCCCGCCAGGTGGCAACCTGGGTGAGTATGCCGCCCAGTGCGGGGCCCAGGCTGAGGCCTATCGAGACGCTGACGCCGTTGAGGCCCAGGGCGCGTCCGCGCTCACGGTCGTGAAAGGTATGAGCCACGATCGCGGGGCCCATCGCCATGAGCATCGCCGCGCCCACACCCTGGACGACGCGAAAAGCTACCAGCGCCGAGGCGCTCGGAGACGCCCCGCACAGGACGCTCGCCAGCGTGAAGATCGCGAAGCCGACCAGGTAGACGCGCTTGAAGGTCAGGACCTCGCCCAGACGGCCGAAGGGCAGCAGCAGACTGCCGACGACCAGCAGATAGGCGACGACGACCCATTCGACCGTCGTCAGATCGATCCGAAAGTCGGCCTGCATCGCCGGCAGGGCAATGTTGACGATGCTTCCGTCGAGCGTCGACATGAGCGAGCCGAGCGACACGCTCGTGAGAATGAGCCACTTTCGTTCCATCGGGTCCCTTGATCGAGCGATCGAATCCGCCGTCCAGCGCCGTCCGCCCGACGCTGCTCGCCAACCCTAAGGGATGCGGCCGATGTGGATCCTCAACCTCGGCCGCGCCAGATCCCAACCTGGTCGAAAGTCATCGGCACATCCACCAGGATCAGCTCGCTCTTTTCGCGGGCGGCGATGCGCAACTCGGGCTGGTCCGTGACCTTGGCCGCATCGCCACTCGCCACAGCCTGGTCATCGAACGTCGCGGCCCCGCCGATCAGGTACGCGTACAGGCCGCGGCCTGCCCCGATCGCATGGGCGACCGCCGTGCCCGGATCCAGCGATGCCAGGTACACCGCGGCATTCTGGTGCACCTTCACGACGTCGCCTCCCTCCGGCCCGACAACCTTGAGAAGCCGGTTCGTGCGGTCCTCGAGGGTGAAGACCCGCTGCTCCACCTCGGGCCGCAGGTCGGCCGTGTCGGGCAGAATCCAGATCTGGATGAAGCGCATCGGCTCGGTCTTCGAGGCATTCTGCTCCGAGTGGAGCGCCCCCGAGCCGAGCGTCATCCGCTGCACCGATCCCGCCGGCAGCGGTCCGTAGGCGCCGCCGACATTGTCCTCGTGCCCGAACGAACCCTCGACCACGTAGGTGAGCCCTTCGACGTCGCGGTGCGGGTGGAGCGGCCAGATGGCCCCGGGAATCAGGCGATCGTCGTTGAAGACGCGCATTGCGCCGAAGCTGTCGTTCTCGGGGTCCCGGTAGCGATCGAACGAGAAATGCCAGCGAGCGCGGAACCAGCCGCCCTCGTTATCGTAGATGTCAGTGTCGCGTCGGATTCGAATCAAGTGGCGCCTCCGCGTAGAACCCTATGCCATCCACGGCCGCACGCCGACTTGTCGCGGCGCGCGGATCGACGGCTGAAATCCAGAGCGATCCACCTCCGGCGCGGTCCCCAAGCTACCGCAGGCCCCACTCCGCCGAAAGGTCGAGGACGTGCTGGCCCGCCTCCGCCTGGAGAACCTGGGCCTGGGCGTCTGAGACGCCGCCGTGGAAGCTCAACCCCTCCGGGCTTTGTCGGAAGATGGAGGCGTAGAAGACGCACGCGGCCAGGTACGTGCCCGCCTGCGTCGGATGGATGCCGTCGTCCTGCCACATGCTTATCTCGGGGTGGTCGTGGCGGACCATGTACCACGTGTATCCAACCGGGGCCACCGGCACGTGCAGTTGCTGAGCTATCTCGATGTAGGCGGCGTCGATCTGCTGTTGCATCGATTCGTAGGTGGGCATTCCGGCGGTGGGCTCGCCGTCCTTGTGGGCCCACGTCATGAAGAGCATCGGCACCGCCCCGGCCGCTTCGGCTTTCCCGGAGAGCGTCTGGGCCGCCGGGTACATGTAAGCGCGTCCGGCGGCGGTGTCGGGCGTGTCGCTCTGTTCCTGGAGGACCACGTACGTCCAGCCCTGCGAGGCGATCTTACCGAGAGAATCGGGTGAGGCCGCGTGCTGGGCGAGCGTCTCGCCGCCGTTGGCGACCATGGCGACCTGAGCCGGCCGCCCGCCCGACTGGGCAAGCTGGGCGAAGGTCGCCGGCAGGTCGTTGACGTACGTGAAGCTATTGCCCAGGAAGAGGACTCGGGTGCAGTTCCCGGACGCGGCTCCGCTACCGCAGGTTGGTCCGGCCGCGCCGCTGCAGCCGACCGCGAGCACCATGGCGGCGGCGCCTAGCAGCCGGGCCGCGGTTCGAGCGATGGACGGGGCGAATTCGAGCATCGCCTGAAGTATCGGTCCGGCGAGCGAATACCGGAACCAGGCCGCGCGTTTCAATCCCAGCCGCGGACTCCGGCGGCCGTCCCAGCCACGGGCTTCGGGCGCTGGGACGGCCGCTGCTTCCGGCCGTCGCCGGGCAGGCCAAGGGGCGTGCAGCGGGGCTTGCCTCGGGGCGTGCCTCGACCCCGGCCGCTTGCCCGCGCCGTGAGGGTAGCCGCTAAGGCTGCCACGCCTCGGAGCTGATCACGGCCGCAGTTCCGGATGCGTAGCAGGTGGGCACAGGCGCAACTCCGTCCGCCGGCGCCACGATCCTCCCAAGACCGAACGGCTCCACCATGGCGACCTGGAGGTTCTGGGCGGGCGCGGACTTGCACCAGTTGCCCCACTGGGCGATGGTGTTGACCGTGCCGTTGGGAGTCACCGTGTAGACCGGATCGCTCGTCGAGACTTTGGCGGCCGCGGGACCCGAGTCGGCAATTACCGTGCCGCTCCCACTGAGGATCTGGACCTCCGACGTGCCCCGCATGCTGCAGCTGGCCGACGAAGCGTTGGTGGCAGTGACGTGGGCGTAGACGGTACCGGCGCCTGGGTCTCCCACCCAGCTTGTAATCGACAGGCTCAGCTGCGCGCCGGTGCACAGGCCAATCGCGAGCGCCGGTGGCGGGGTCGGTGTCAGCTTGGCCGTCGCCGCGGGAGGCGCGGTGGGTTCGACTGTCGGCCTGGCTGTCGCCGCAGGCGGTGCGGTAGGCGCCGCTGTCGGAGCGACAGTCGGGCCTGCCGTCGGCGCGCCCCCGGTGGTCGGGGCCGCCGTCGGCGTGCCCACAGGCGTGGGCGTGGCCGTCTCGGCAGCCACGGTCGCCATTGAAGCCGCGCTTGGTGTCGCTGCAGACGACGAGCAACCGGCGAGGGCCACGGCCACTGCCACTGCAAGGCCGACCGCCACGGCAATTCGGCGCCACGTCTCGAGTGCACCGCGAGGGAGCGCGTCCGCCCCTGACATCAAGCTGAACATGCTCTTCCTCCACGCCGGTTCGTTCCGGCCGTCCCGGTGGGATTCGTCGGAAACGACGATGCCGGATTGTCACAGCCGCCCTCGGGCGCGGACAGGGGAACGCATCAAAGGCCTGGTGTGTGAGACGCCCGACCCACAGGCCGGGCCGGACCCCTCGTATCGACTCGGCCGCCATCGCAATCGAGCGCGGTCCGCCGCGAAGGAGATCCGCCGCGACCGTGCCGGCACGATGGACCGGATCCTCAGAAGGGGAGAGAATTCGACTGTCGAGTCGCCATCCGGAGGGCACCGCGTGACCGCAGTCATTCGAACCGAGAAGCTGACCAAGTCCTACGGCTCGCACCGAGGCATCGTGGAGGTCGACCTCGAGGTCCAGAAAGGCGAGGTCTTCGGCTTCCTGGGTCCCAACGGCGCCGGTAAGACGACCACCATCCGCATCCTGCTCGACCTGATCCGGCCGACCAGCGGCAAGGCCTTCGTCTTCGGCATCGAGTCGTCCGCGGATCCGACAGCGATCCACCGGCGGATCGGCTACCTGCCCGGCGAATTTGCGCTGTACGACCGACTGACCGGCGGGCAGACGCTCGAGTACTTCGGCAACCTGCGCGGCGGGGTCGACAAGGCCTACCAGGCCGGGCTCATCGAGCGCTTCGACCTGGATCCCAGCCGCCGCTTCCGCGAGTACTCGAAGGGCAACAAGCAGAAGGTCGGCCTCGTGGCGGCGCTCCAGAACCGGCCCGAGCTTCTGCTCCTCGACGAGCCCACCTCCGGCCTGGATCCGCTCGTCCAGCAGACCTTCTTCGCGCTGATGCGGGAGTCGGTCAAGGACGGCGGCACGGTCTTCCTGTCGAGCCACATCCTGAGCGAGGTAGAGCGGAGCTGCGACCGCGTCGCCATCATTCGGGACGGCCGAATCGTCCGCGAGGACCGCGTGGATGCGCTGCGTGACCTGGCCCACCACCAGGTGGAGTTGCGATTCGCCGGCGATCCACCGGCGGCCGAGTTCACAAGCATCGCCGGCGTGAGCGACGTGCAGGTCGAGGATCACCTGCTAAGGCTGCGTGTCTTCGGTCCGATAACGCCCGTCGTTCAGGCCGCGGGCAGGCTTGGAGTGACCGACTTCCTGAGCCGCGAGCCCAGCCTCGAAGAGACGTTCCTGGCTCAGTACGGCCGCGAGACCGCCGGGGCACCGGCGGGCGAGGCTCCTGCTGCCGAGGTGAAGTGATGGCCGTTCAGGCTGGCAGCCCGCCTCTCCAGCGGGCGCCCGCCGTTCCCCTCTTCAGCCGCCTGTACGGCTTCGGCAGCATCTATGCCAAGACGATCCGCGACTCGCGCCTGGCATTCATCATCGTGGCCGGTCTTCTGGGCGGAATCATGCTGACCGGCTGCGAGGCGTTCGGGGCTGCCTATTCGACGCCCGCATCGCGCCTGGACCTTCAGAACGTAATCAACAACATCCCGGACGCGATGAAGGGGCTCCTGAACAACCCCGTCAACGTCCAGACGCTGGGCGGTTCCCTGTCCTGGAAGTACGGGCCGATCTTCGGGCTGGTCGCCGGGCTCTGGTCGATCGTCGCGCTCTCCGGAACCCTGGCCACGGAGGCGCAGCGCGGCAGCATGGATATGGTCGCCGCGGCGCCCTTCGGCAAGCGCCGGATCGCGCTGGAGAAGCTCGCCGCTCACGTGACCGGCATGGTTGGGGCCATGGCCTTCCTGGCCGTCGTCACCTGGGCCGGAAGCGCGGCCTTCGGCACGCTACCCGGCGACGAGATCCCGCTCGGTGCGGCCATCGGCTTCGCGGTGTGGGTTGGGCTCATCGGCCTGGTATCCGGTTCTGTGGCCTGGGCTCTCGCGCCACTGGTGGGCCGGGCCGGGAGCGCGGGCGTGGCCGGCGCCGTCATGCTCGGCGGCTACGTTGTGAGCGGCTATTCGACCTCGGTTCCGGTGCTTCGGGCACCCGCCAACCTGACGTGGTTCCACTGGACTGCCGGGCACGTGCCCCTGGCCGGTCAGTTCGACTGGCTCTCGCTGGTGCCGGTGGCAGTAATCGCCATCGTCCTCTTCGGTGCGGGCATCGTCGCGTTCGATCGGCGCGATCTCGGTTCCACAAGCGCCATCCCGATCCCCGCCATGCCGGGCTTTCTGCTCGGAACCCGGGGCCCGGCCCGTCGCGCCTTCGGCGAGCGACTCCCGCTGGCCCTGGCCTGGGGCATCGGGCTGGCCATCTACGCGGCGATGATCGCCGCATCCAGCCGATCCTTCGCGGACGAGATCTCGAACTCGCCCGACACTTCCAGGCTCTTCACTACGATCTTCAAGGGTTACGACATCACCACCGGCGGCGGCTTCCTGCAGCTGCTCTTCGCCTACATGGGTTACCTGATAGCCGGTTTGGGAGCCGCGACGCTCGTCAACGGCTGGGCCTCCGACGAGAACGGGCGGCGGCTCGAGCTGCTGCTGGCCAGCCCAATGGGCCGAGCCCGCTGGGCCATCGCGGGCGGCATCGGAGTCTTCGCCGCGATCGCCGTGATGACCCTCATCGCCATGCTGGGTATTGCCGTCGGGGTTGCGTCAGCCGGAGGCGACGTGGCAACGCCTGTCATTGGTGCGCTGATTCTCGGGCTGTACGCTGGGGCGGCCGCCGGCGTGGGCTTCGCCGTGGGCGGCGTCTTCCGCAACACGATCGCCGGCGAGGCAACGGCGCTGTTCGTCGTCGCCACATTCCTGGTCGACTTCCTTGCGCCGCCGCTTAATCTGCCCGATTGGCTCCATCAACTGGCGCTGTCGGCCCATCTCGGCCAGACGATGATCGGAAGCTGGGATCCGGCGGGCGTCGTCGCCTGCCTCGTCTTCGCAATAGGCGGCCTGACCCTGGGCAGCATCGGCATGAGGCGTCGCGACATAGCTTGACGGGGCGGTCCGTAGTCACCCGCAGTCGATAGATCGCCGGGAAGAGCCGCGTGCAGCCGCCTCCGCTCGGAGCCGCCGCGCCCCTTCGCGCCCCGCCCGCGCGTGGCACTCGGCCGATCACCACTCCTCCGGCCCGCCCTCACGATTCCTTCACATGCGATCGCCAGTCTTGAAGTTGAGATTGGCGACCGCTCCCGGCCGATCACGCAGACATCGGGAGCTCCATCGCACAGGAGATCGAGATGCGATACGGAGGCGGCTTCCGAGTCCTGGCCGCATTGCTGCTGCTCGGGTTCATCGGGCTAATCACCGCCGGCGCCTATGGCTTCGGCTTCGCCGCGGGTTCGGCTTCGACCGCGACGGCCGCTCCGGCCTGGGCTTACGGCGGAGCGTTCGGGGCGGGGAACGTCATCGGTTTCTTGGTGACGATCCTCATCTTGATCGTCCTGTTCCGACTGATCGCGCTGGCCTTCTTCGGCCATCACCGTCGGGCGTGGGCACGTCACGGCTACTGGGGGCACGGCTACTGGGGAGCCGACGGCGATGCAGATCGCGGCGAGCCGGGCGGCTGGCACGGCGGGCCGGGAAGCCGGCCGGGCAGCTGGCCCGGCGGCTGGCACCGAAGCGAGTGGCGCGAGGTCGGGCAGGCTGCCTTCAACGACTTCCACAGCCGCGCGCACAGCGCGGACGCGCCCGCAACCGGCGAAGGCCCCAAGCCGGCCGCGAGCTAGCGGCGCCCGGACCGTCGAACGGCGGCGGCGAAGCCATCCACTCTGACGCGAAACCAGTCTCGCGGAGCGAAACCGGCCGTAGCCGAGCGGAGCCCGACCATGGTCGACATTGAGTTCGAACGGGCGAGAGGGCGGAGACAGTACGTTTTCGCCCTCGGGCCGACACTCCACGCCGTACGATGAGGCCATCGTGAAGACCGTCCTGGTCGTCGACGACGAACCCCGCATAGTCGAGCTTGCTCGCGACTACCTCGAGCATGCCGGCTTCCGCGTGATCACGGCCGCGGATGGCCCGTCTGCGTTGACCGCCGTCCGCGTTCGCAAACCGGACGTGCTCGTTCTCGACCTCGGCCTGCCCGGCATGGACGGTCTGGACGTGGCTCGGGCGATCCGGCGCGACTCCACCTTGCCCATCATCATGCTGACCGCTCGCGACGACGAGCTGGACCGGGTCCTCGGGCTGGAGATCGGCGCGGACGACTACGTCACCAAGCCCTTCAGCCCGCGCGAGCTGGTGGCCCGTGTCAGAGCCATCCTTCGACGGGTCGACCGCCAGGGGGAGCCGAGTGATCGAATCGAGGTCGGCGGCGTCTCCATCGACATCGCTCGGATGCGCGTCGCGGTGGCCGGTCGGACGGTCGAGCTGACGCCGACCGAATTCCAGCTGCTGGTCACTCTGGCCCGCCAGCCCGGTCGCATCTTCACGCGATCCCAGCTGCTCGACTCCATCCACGGCGTGGCCTTCGAATCGTACGAGCGAGCGATCGACGCTCACGTCAAGAACCTGCGCCGCAAGCTCGAGAACGACCCCGGCCGACCGCGGTACCTGCTGACCGTCTACGGCGTGGGCTATCGATTCGCCGAGGAGCCCGAGTGAGCCAGCCCGAGAGGCAGAAGCCGCTCCGGGGACGCCGGCTCCGATCCGCCCGTCGCGGCTACTGGCGTGCGCTCGAGCGCGAGGCCGGCCAGGTGGACGCGATCCGCCCCGACGATCCAGGCCCGGGCGGGCACTTCAGGCGACGCAGCCAGTGGCTTCGAAGACACCGATCGCGCCCGGGATGGTGGCCCGAGGACGAAGCCTGGCCGCCGACGTCGGAGTTCCCCTGGCACAAGGTTCGGCGAAGCTTCTTGGTCCGGTTCGCCATCGGCGTAGCGTTGATCTTCCTGCTCGTGGTCCTCGGCCCGATCCTGCTGATCGGCGACCTGCTGTCGATGGCCGGCCTGCCTGCCCCGGCTCCGGCGATAGTCGCGATCTTGATCGTGACCATCGTGTTCATGGCCCTCGGCAGCACGGCTCGCGGGGCGCGGCGGTTCGCGCTTCCATTCGGGGATCTGATCGAGGCGACGGGCAGGGTTGAGGCGGGCGACTACAGCGCCCGGGTCTACGTGCCCCGGCGGGGCATGCGCGAGATGCGCTGGCTGACCGAGGCGTTCAACTCGATGGCCGCTCGCCTCGAGACGGACGAGCGACAGCGGCGCACCCTCCTCGCCGACGTCAGCCACGAGCTGCGCACGCCGCTGGCCGTCCTGCGCGGCGAGCTCGAGGCGATGATCGACGGCGTCCACCCCATCGACGAGGCCCACCTGACCGCGGCCGTCGACCAGGTCGCGATGCTGACCAAGCTCGTGGAGGACCTCAGAACCCTGGCTCTGGCGGAGGCGGGCACGCTGACGCTGCGCAAGGAGCCCACGGATCTGACGATCCTGGCTCAGGAGGCGGTCACTTCGTTCGACGGACTCGCGGCGGCGGCCGGAGCGCGTCTGCAGGTGCAGATGCCCGGCGAGATGCCGCTCGTGGACTTAGATCCGCTCCGGATTCAGCAGGTGATCGGCAACCTCGTTGCCAACGCCCTCCGATACGCGCCTACCGGGAGCGTCGTCACGGTCGCCGGCGAGGCACGACCGAAGTCGGTCGTCGTGTCGGTCACCGACGCGGGCCCCGGCATCGCCCCGGAGCTGCTGCCTCATGTGTTCGAGCGATTCACAAAGGCGGAGGACTCACGCGGTTCGGGCCTGGGCCTGGCAATAGCCCGCCAGCTCGTGGAGGCTCACGGCGGATCGATCAAGGCGGAGCGCCCGAAAGAGGGCGGCACGAGAATCTCCTTCGAGCTGCCGATCTAGCCCTGGCGCACCGCTCTCGAGACAACCCGATCCCCGAACCGATTGAGAAGAGGCGGCCGTTTCGGCCGCCTCTTCTGCGTTGTCGTGTCTGCGCCCATCGAGCTTCCCGCTCTCCGGGCCAACCTGCGTCAGCTGGGGAGCTGCCCGAGGGTCAAGCTGATCGTCGCCGTGGTGCCAGCCTGGTGCTGCACCTTGAGCTGGACGGTGTCTCCAGGGTGACGGGCCGCGACAGCGTCGATCAGCGTCGCGCTATCGGGCGTTAGAGTGCCGTCGATCGAGAGGACCAGATCGCCGACCGCAAGCCCTGCTTTATCGGCGGGACCGCCGGACAAGACCTGCACGATCACCGGGCCGTCGGTTCCATCGCGCAGCTGCACGCCCATGTAGGCGCGGCCGGAGTTGGTCACCTTGCCGGAGGCGATGAGCTGGTCCGCGATGGTCTTTGCGCGGTCGCTCGAGATCGCGAACCCGATCCCGGGGGCGCTTCCGCCGAGCTGCGGGTCGGTGGCGGCGAGAGTCGGAATGCCCACGACCTGACCATTGAGATCGACGAGGGCGCCTCCGCTGTTGCCCGGGTTGATGGCGGCGCTGGTCTGGATGACGTCTGGCAGAGCGTTGCCGTTGGGCTCGCTTACCTGCCGGCCCAGAGCGCTGACGATGCCTTCGGTGACGCTCGACTGGAGTCCGAGCGGATTGCCCATGGCCAGCACGAAATCGCCCACGGAGAGCTGGGCCGAGTCGCCGAACGACGCCGGCGTAAGTCCAGTGGCGCTGATATGGATTACCGCGATGTCGTCGGGTGTGTAGGTGCCGACCAGCGTCCCGGGGTACGTGTGGCCGTTCGACAGGGTGACGGTGAACGTTGTCGCCGTTCCGACGACGTGTGCGTTGGTGACTATGTCGCCCTTGCTGTCATAGATGACGCCGGAGCCAAGGCCCGAGTCGGTTTGGATCTCGACGACGGCCGGGCTGACCTGCTTGATGACGGCGACCATTTGATCCTGCAGCGACGTGGCTGCGCCGGACGCCGCCACTGTCGATGTCGCGGGCGTGGACGTGGCGTCAGGCAGCACGGCCGGAACGGTCGTCACCTGGGTCGGGGCCGCGGTTGCGGCTGCGGTCGCGGTCTTGGCCGTGGTCGCTCCGAGATCCGCGACCACTCGCGTCGTGTTGCTCGTGGCGGTTGCACTGCACGCCGCCAGGACCAGGGCCAGGATTGCAAGCAAAGCCGTTGGGGCGGCGACGCGGCGACGAACTCGCCTCGAATCGGACATCGTAAGAACCTCCTGATGCCGCTCTATGCGAACCCTGCGGCATCGAACCGAGGAGCATGGTCACCCTGCGGACTGAAACCGACCTGAAGCCGCAGCCGCGCCGACTGCACGCTCGTGGAGACCCCGGAATGTCCCGAGGGATGAGCCTGGCGCTCAGGCAGTCGGTGGCTCGGACGGAGCGTGGGAGAACTCCGCCTGGCTGAAGCATGTTGATTCGAAGACGAAGAGCTGGGTCGACGGGTCGCGCCAGGCGTCCTTGGGAAGATTGGCCTTGCGGCAGACCGCGTCGAGCATCTGGCTCTCATCCCAGCCCATCTCGGTCGCGACCTGAGGAAGCAACAAAGCCCGGCGCATGCCCCGCTCGACGACGATGCCATGGCGCCCCGCCACGAAGCCGGCCGGGTCGGGCAGCGGGACCGGCGGGTCGAGGACCGACACCTCGAGTTCAAGGGCCGGCAGCTCCGACTCGTCGACGGGCAGGAACCGCGGATCGTCTAGGGCGGCTGCAGCGGCCGCCTCGCGGACGTTGATCCAGAGCGGGACATCGAATCGCATGAGACCGATGCAACCGCGCAGTTCGCCCCGCTCGTGGATCGTTACGAAGGCCGCGGCGGGCTCGTTCAGGGCGGCGGGCGGCTGGCCCAGCGCCGCGCCGGCGGGCGCGCCCCGGCGGACGGCCGCGTCGATCGACAGGCGGGCGATGTCCAGGAGTAGCCGCTGGTCCGATCTGTCGAGTTGCTTCACTTGATGCCTCACTGCTTGCCCAGGAGGCTACGCTCCCGCCGCCTCGATGCCAGAGTCGAATGGCGCATTCTTTGCGGATGGGCGGGGACGGGGATCGGCCAGCCGTGCTTGTCCTGGGCGCGCCGGCCCTTCGGGTGCGCCCCTCGCGGGGGGGCAGGCACCTCGGGCCGTTCGGCCCTTTGCCTGACCCCGGCGCGAGACGAGCATGAACCGCGAGGACTCGTCCAGTGCGACCTTTCGCCCCAATCCAATATCCGTCCGCCGACCCGGCCACGCCCGCCATACTGGCAGTGGCGGAGGCCGATGGCGCCGTTCGCTGCATCGCCTGCGCCCATCGTTGTCTTGTCCGGCCCGGCCGGGCCGGCATCTGCCACGTCCGCGAGAACCGCGACGGCGAGCTCGTCACGCTGGTGTTCGGGCAGGCCGTGGCCGCCAACGCCGACCCGATAGAGAAGAAGCGGCTCTTCCATGTCTACCCGGGCAGCGTGGCCTTCTCCATCGCGACTCGAGGCTGCAACTTCCACTGCCTGCACTGCCAGAACTGGGCCATCTCGCAGGTCGAGCGGAACGGGCCGGCGGCGCCATCCTTCAGCCTTGCACCGGCACGCGTCGTGTCGGCTGCGCTCGCCGCAGGCTCACGCAGCATCGCCTACACCTACACCGAGCCGACGGTCTTCATCGAGTACGTGCTGGAGACGGCCCGGCTCGCCCGCGAAGCCGGGCTGGCGAACGTTCTGGTCACGAACGGCTACCAGACGCCCGAGGCGCTCGACCTCCTGGGGCCGCTCGTCGGGGCCGCGAATGTCGACCTCAAGTCATTCGACGACCGATTCTACCGGCGGATCTGCGGGGCGCGGCTGGCGCCGATCCTGGCGACGCTCGTCGGCATGCGCGAGCACGGAATATGGCTCGAGGTGACGACCCTGCTGATCCCGAGCCTCAACGACGAGTCCGACTCGCTCGCGGCGCTGGCGCGCTGGATCGTGGCCGAACTCGGGCCGGAGACGCCCTGGCACGTAAGCCGCTTCTTCCCGACGTACCGGCTGACCGACCTTGACCCGACCCCAATGTCGTCGATCGAACGGGCAGTGGGGATCGGCCGTGCCGCGGGTCTGCAGCACGTCTATTCGGGCAACATGGGCGACGGCGACGAAGACACTCACTGCGCCGGCTGCGGCGAAACCCTGATCCGTCGTCGCGGCTTCAGCGCCACACCGGCCCCGGCTCTGGTTGGTGGGCAATGTGCGCGCTGTGGGCGCGTCCTGGCGGGAGTCGGGCTGGCGGAGTACGGAACTGCGGGGGCAGGGCCACCGACCACTCGGCCTCCGGCGACTCAGTCACCGACCGCTCCGCCACCAACCAGGGGAGACCGAGCGTGAGCGGCAAGCTGCGCCAGCCTGCGGTGGCAGGCACTTTCTATCCGGCCGAGCCGGAGCGGCTCAGCTCGCTCGTGGCCGCTCTGCTGGCGGGTGCGGCGCGTGCGCCTCGGCCGGAGGGCCTGAATCTGGGCTCGGTGGCAGGCCTCCTCGTTCCACACGCAGGGCTCGTCTATTCGGGCGCGATAGCCGCGCTTAGTTGGGCGCTGGCGGGCGAGATCGGCCCGGCCACGATAGTCCTGGCCGGCACGGACCATCAGGCCTGGGCGGCCGGCGTGGGCGTGTGGACCGGCGGGGCGTGGCGGACGCCTCTCGGCGACGCCCCAATAGACGACGGCCTGGCGGCCGCGATCGCCGCTCTCGGCCCGCCCTTCGCCCCGGACGACGCCGCCCACCTGGAGGAGCACTCGCTCGAGATTCAGCTACCGCTGCTGATCCGGGCCTGCCCGGTGGCAAGGATCGTGCCGCTCGCCGTGAGCCCGCGGCTCACGAGCCACGCCCAGGCCGGGGTCATGCTCGGCCGGCTCCTCGCGGAGAGGCGTGCCGCGGGCGAGAGCATCCTGCTCGTGGCCAGCTCGGACATGGCCCACTACCCGCCGGCCCGGGTCTGCGAGGAGACCGACGCCGAGCTGCTCGAACCGTTGCTCCAACTGGACGCCGAGGCGCTTCGCGCCGGCGAGGCCCGCGTGCTTCTGGCCAACCGGCCCGGTCTGGTGTGCGGGCTGTGTGGCATCGATCCCGTACGTGTCGCCCTGACGGCGCTGACCGAGATGGGCGCGGCCCGCGGCATCTTGCTGGGAGCCGCCACCTCGGCCGACGCCGGCGGCGATTCCCGTCGCACCGTGGGCTACGCGGCGGCCGCCTTCGTCTAGACTCGGCGGCATGAGCGCCGACTCCGAGCACTGGGCGGACTACTACGCAGTAACGGTCGAGCGACCGGCCTGGCGGACCGTCCGATTGGCCATCGACAAGTTCCGCCGAGAGGACGAGGCTGCGGTCGGACCGGACGCCAGGGACGCGAACCCGCCCGCACGCCGCTTCGCGGTGGACCTCGGGTGCGGCGCCGGGCGCGACACGCGCGAGCTCCTCCGAGCCGGTTGGCGGGTTCTGGCCGTGGACCGCGAACCCGCCGCCAGAACCACGCTCGAAACCGCCGTCGAGGCGGACTTGCGGGCACACCTCCAGATCCGCATCCAGGACCTCGCCACGGTCCGGGTCCCGCGATGCGATCTCGTCAACGCCAGCCTGTGTCTGCCGTTCCTGGCGCCGGCCGCATTCCACCCGACCTGGGAGCGGATAATCGCCGCCATCGGGCCCGGGGCGCGATTCGCGGCCATGCTGTTCGGCGACCACGACGAGTCCGCATCCGACCCGGAGATGACCTGCCTGCCGCCGGATCGAGTTCGGACGGAACTGGCGGGCTTCGAGATCGAGCACTGGTCGGTCGAGGAAGACGACCGTCCGACGGCGCTCGGAGAACCGCACCATTTCCACCTGGTGGAGTTCGTGGCCCGCAGGCTCGGTTAGCTCACCGTCCGGGACCGCTCTGGCGACGAGTCGCCAATTCCTGTATACATACGCTCCCTGTTTCAGCCGACGGCTCTGGATGTGGCCGCAGCGGCAACGCAGGCGGCGCGTCGAGGACGTGGCTGCCCGGAACTCAGTGCATTTCCGGAGCAGGTTCTCGAGTCCTACACAAGCCACGGTCAGGCTCGACGGCGAGGTCGACTGCACTCGACGGCCGACCGTTCGATCTCACCAGCGGCAAATGGTCAAGGAGGCACAATGACATCGGAGGTCGCCAGCAGCGCGCCGGCGCACGCCGCGATCGAGGTCAACGCTCGCGCCCGGTTCGAGATTCTGGGCGCCATCATGCTCGCCCTGTTCCTCGGCGCGCTCGATCAGACGATCGTCGGTCCGGTCCTGCCCAGGATCTCGACGGAGCTCAATGGAGCCGACCTCTACACCTGGGTCGTCACGTCGTACCTCGTGACCAGCACCGCCGCCATCCCGATGTACGGCAAGCTGTCCGACTACTTCGGCCGAAAGCCGATGCTCCTGGTCGGCATCGTCCTCTTCCTGATCGGATCGGTGCTGTCCGGCCTCAGCCAGACCATGTGGCAGCTGATCGCGTTCCGGGGCCTGCAAGGTCTCGGCGCCGGCGCACTCTTCCCGATCTCGCTGGCCGTCATAGGCGACCTGTTCACGCCGGCCGAGCGGGGCAAGTACCAGGGACTCTTCGGTGCGGTCTTCGGGGTCGCCTTCCTGGTCGGACCATTCCTCGGCGGCTTCCTCACGGACAATTTGTCCTGGCACTGGATCTTCTTCGTCAACGTGCCGGTCGGGCTGATCTCGCTCTACCTGATCGGCCGGTTGCTGCCGATGGTCCATCCCAAAGGTACCCGCTTGACGCTCGACATAGCGGGCGTGGTCACCTTCGTCGGCGCGGTCGTTCCGGTCCTGATCGCATTGACCCTGGCAGAGACCACGAGCTGGCTCGATCCTCCCGTCGTCGGCTGGTTCGGCGTTGGCGTGGTCTTCCTGGTCGCTTTCATCGTGGCCGAAGCAAAGGCCAGGGATCCGATGATCCCGCTCGACCTCTTCCGCAACCGGACCTTCGCCGTTTCGGCGGTCGCCACCTTCTTCGCAGTCTTCGGCTTTTCGATCCTGATCATCTTCCTGCCGCTCTGGCTCCAGATAGTCAAGGGCGAGAGCACGACGGCCTCCGGCTACCTGCTGTTCCCGTTCCTGTTCGGGCTCATCTTCAGCTCTGTGGCGGCCGGTCTGATCGTCAGTCGGTGGGGTCGCTACAAGGTTCTCCTTGCGGTCGGTTTGATCTTCATGGTGGTGGGTGTGTATCTGTTCGAGAACCTCCGCGGAGACACCGGGTTCGCCGCTCTGGATGTCTGGATGCTGATCGCCGGACTGGGCGTGGGTCCCACGATGGCAATCTTCACGCTGATCGTTCAGAACGACGTCCCGTTCGAACGGCTCGGAACTGCCACCAGCGACCTGACCCTCTTCCGCCAGATCGGCACGTCGGTCGGGCTGACGATGGCCTTCACTCTCTTCCGCGACAACCTGACCTGGGATTCGATTCGCTCCGCCATCGTGTCGGCCGGTGCGCCCGCCTCCCAGGTACCCCTTAATGCCCCGGCGGCTTTCGACCCCAACCAGCTCATCTCCGTCGGCGGCTCGGTTTCCGGGGCATTCGCTCAACTCCCGGCCGGGCTCAGGGAGCCATTCGCCGCGGGCTTCTACCAGGCCTTCTCGCTCGCGATCGCCAACTCGGTGTGGCTCGGCGTGCTCGCCTCGGCCGTCTCCCTCGTTGCCGTCCTTGTCCTCAAGGAGAAGCCGCTCCGTGCCCACTTCCACGCCGATCAAGCCGCCCGAGCTGGACTTCACAATCGGGCAGCGGGGCCGGTAGCAGGCGCCGCCGAGTAGCCTCTCTTCCTTCGCAGCAAAGGGTGGGCGCGGTCAGCCCCACAGCCGCCTTGCGCCGTGGCCGACTCCGGCGATACTTCGACCATGAGGGTTTCGAACGGATCCAATGCCGTCGAACGCCGCGCGAGGTGACCTCTTGACGAACCGCACGACGGGCAGCTGGGCGACCGGTATCCTGACGATCGCGATCGTAGCCGCGGCCTGCGGCGGGGGCAACGCGACTGCCACGCCCGTTCCCACCTCTGCCCCCACGGCAGTCGCAGCGACGGCCCTCGTCACGACGGCACCCATGGCAACCGCAACGGAAACCGCCATGGCTTCGCCGGCCGCCACCGCCTCGCCGACTCCCGGCTCGGGCCTGCCGAACTTCAGTCACGTCTACGTGATCATCCTGGAGAACAAGGAGTACGGCAGCATCGTCGGCTCTGGCTCAGCTCCGTACCTCAACGCGTTGATCGCCCGCTACGGCCTGACCACGAACTTCCACGCGGAGGCACATCCGTCGGAGCCCAACTACATCGCCCTGACCTCGGGCGGCCTGCAGGGCACCGACAGCGACGGCACATACAACCTCTCCGTCCCGAACCTCTTCGACCAGGTCGAGGCTTCCGGGCGGACCTGGCACGTCTACGCTCAGGGTTATCCCGGCAACTGCTTCAAGTCGTTCCAGGCCAGTCCAGTAGCGGACGGCACGGGCGCAGTCGGCGACTACGTCCGCAAGCACAACCCGGCCATGAGCTACACCTCGATCAGCGGCAACCCGACCGAGTGCGCGAATATCACCAAACTGACTGGGTTCGATCCGGCGGCGGCGGACTTCGAGATGATCATTCCCAACGAGATCAACGACATGCACAGCAGCTCCACGGCCGCCGGCGATGAGTTCCTCAAGGCGTTCGTGCCGCAGATCCTGAACAGCCCGGCCTTCGACAAATCGGTCCTCTTCATAACCTGGGACGAAGGTGACGACAGCGACGTCCAGGGTGGCGGCGGCCATATTGCGACAATCATCGCCAGCCCCAACATGGCACCGGGCTCGCGCTTCGACGGCGCCTGCAACCACTACTCGGTGCTTCGCACGATCGAGCTGGCCTGGGGCCTGCCACTCCTCGGCGGGGCGGCCACTGCCTCGACGATCACACTTCCCTACTGATTGCCCGGGCTCCCGAGGCGGGGAGAATGCCGCCAACCGGACGGCCGATCCACGCCACCTGCGTGGGGCGCCGCTGGCCAGGCGGCGCGCGGCACGCCATCATTCCGCAGAGGCACGATCCGGCAGCAGGAGGCATGGCAGAGGTGGCAGTCAGCGAGCGAGCGGGAAAGCCGGCGGAGGCTTCGATGCTGGTCGACATCGGCCGGCTGGTCGACGCCTACTACGACATCCACC
>Ga0182010_10000656_pt1 | contig 19548 bp, 14 predicted proteins | sample 611E1MmetaG_FD_120488 | JGI IMG/M metagenome (GOLD analysis project Ga0182010, IMG submission 120488) | Permafrost microbial communities from Stordalen Mire, Sweden - 611E1M metaG | ecosystem: Environmental > Terrestrial > Soil > Wetlands > Permafrost | place: Sweden: Stordalen | collected...
CAGGTTCGAGTCGTCCGAGTCGAGGACGAAATGCGGACGAGCTACCTCGACTATGCGATGAGCGTCATCGTCGCGCGGGCGCTGCCCGACGTCCGCGACGGTCTCAAGCCGGTTCATCGACGCATCCTGTACACGATGGGCGAGATGGGCCTCTCGGCCACGTCGTCGTATCGCAAATGCGCCGCGATCGTCGGCGAGGTGATGGGTAAATACCACCCGCACGGCGACATGGCCCTGTACGACGCCCTGGTCCGGCTGGCCCAGGACTTCTCGATGCGCTATCCGCTCGTCGACGGCCAGGGCAACTTCGGCTCGATCGACGGCGACAGCGCGGCGGCGATGCGCTACACCGAGGCCCGCCTGACCGGGATCGCCGCCGAGATGCTGGCCGACATCGACAAGAACACGGTCGACTTCGTCGACAACTACGACGGCACCCAGAAGGAGCCGACCGTCCTGCCGGCCAGGCTGCCGAACCTGCTCGTAAACGGTTCGTCGGGGATCGCCGTCGGCATGGCGACGAACATCCCGCCTCATCATCTGGGCGAGGTGTGCGACGCGGCGCGGGCGCTGATCAAGGACCCCGAGCTCACCTCGGACGATCTCTGCAAGTACGTGACCGGCCCCGACTTCCCGACCGGCGGCACCATCTTCCGCTACGAGACCCGCCGTAACCCCATAACGGGTGAGAGCGAGACAGTCGACGCGATCCGGGAGATGTACGCCCACGGCCGCGGCCGGGTCGTCGTTCGGGCGCAGGTGGCATTCGAGGAGACTCGCCACGGCCGCATGGCGATCATCGTCACCGAGCTGCCCTACATGGTGAACAAAGCCGCCCTGCTCGAGAAGATGGCGGAGCTGGTGGGCGCCAAGAAGCTCGAGGGCATCGCCGACCTGCGCGACGAGTCGGATCGCGACGGCATGCGTATCTACGTCGAGATCAAGCGCGACGCCGACCCGCACCGTGTCCTGAACAACCTCTTCAAGCACACCGCGATGCAGGTCGCCTTCAATCTCAACATGCTGGCGCTCGTCGACGGCCAGCCGCAGACCCTACCCCTCAAGGCCGTCCTGCAGCACTACATCGACTACCGACGCCAGGTCGTCCGCCGCCGGACCGAGTTCGACCTGGAGAAGGCCCGCGCTCGGGCGCACATCCTAGAAGGCCTCAAGATCGCCCTCGACAACCTCGATGAGGTGATTCGAACCATCCGAGAGTCGGCCGACGTCGAGGCCGCCCGCAACAACCTGATCGCCCGCTTCGGACTGACCGAGATCCAGGCCCAGGCGATCCTCGACATGCGTCTGGCCCGCCTGGCCGCCCTCGAACGCAAGAAGATCGAGGACGAGTACCTCGAGATCATTCAGGTCATCGCCGAGCTTGAGGAGATCCTCGCCAACCCGGCGCGCATCCTGGCCGTCATCACCGACGAGCTCGGCGCGATCAAGGCAAAGTACGCCGGCGCCCGCCGCACCCGGATCGCCGACGACTCCAGCCGCGAGATGACCGACGAAGATCTCATCGCGGACGAGGACGTCGTGGTCACGATCAGCCGCCGGGGCTACATCAAGCGCCAGCCCGTAGCCACCTACCGCCGCCAGGCACGCGGCGGGAAGGGGATCATCGGCCATGTGACCCGCGAGGAGGACGCGGTCGAGCATCTCCTCGTCGCCAACACCCACGACTGGGCACTCTTCTTCACCAACCGCGGCCGCGTCTTCTCGGCCAAGGTCCACACCATCGTCGACGCCAGCCGGCAGGCCAAGGGGATCGCGATCATCAATCTCCCGGGTGTACAGGTGGAGCCCGGCGAGGTGCCGATGGCGACCATCACGCTGTCTGACTTCAACGCCGGCAAGTTCCTGGTCATGGCCACGCGCAACGGCATCGTCAAGAAGAGCCCGCTCGAGCAGTTCGAGAAGGTTCGCTCCAGCGGCATCATCGCCATCACCATCGCCCCCGACGACGAGCTCGCCTGGGTCGACGTGGCCACGGGCAAAGACGACGTCATCGTCGCCACCGCTCAGGGCAAGATCGCCCGCTTCCCGGAGAAGGAGGTCCGTCCGATGGGCCGGCCGGCCGCAGGCGTCATCGGCATCCGCCTGGCCAGCCCAACGGACCGTGTCGTGGGCATGAGCGTCGTCCAGCCGACGGCCGACCTGCTCGTCCTGACCGAGACCGGCTACGGCAAGCGCGTGCCGCTGACGGAATTCCGGCCCATGCACCGCGGCAGCCAGGGCGTCCGCCTCATCTCCCTCGAGGGCAGGAAGACGGGCGACGTGGCGGCCGTCCAGCAGGTCACGGAGCAGGACGAGGAGCTGCTTCTCATCAGCGCCGGGGGCCAGGTGGTCCGGACCGAGACGAACACCATCAACCGCTATTCGTCCGGAGCCCGCGGCGTGATCGTCATGCGACTGAACGCCGGCGACAGGGTCGTGGGCATCGCCGCATTCCGGGCCGGGCTGGCACAACGGGGTGGCATGTCGGACAATGGCCCTGAAGGCACCGAGCCCGCGCCCAAGGGCGGAAAGCCCGAGTGACCGACCGCGATACCCCGGAGGCAGCCTTGCCAGCAGCAGACCAGTTCGACGTCTACACCGGGAACGCCAACCCGGAGCTGGCGCGAAACATCTGCCGCTACCTGGGGATCGATCTAGGTCGAGCCGAGGTCTTCGAGTTTGCCAACGAGAACATCTTCGTTCGGATCATCGACAACGCCCGAGAGAAGGACGTCTTCCTGATCCAGCCGACCTCTCGGCCTGTCAACAAGTCGATCATGGAGCTCCTGATCATGATCGACGCCTTCAAGCGGGCCAGCGCCGGGCGCATCACCGCCGTCGTCCCGTACTACGGCTACGGCCGGTCCGACAAGAAGGACCAGCCCCGCGTCCCGATCACGGCTCGACTCATCGCCGACATGATGACCGTCGCCGGGGCGAACCGGCTTCTCACGGTCGACCTGCACCAGGGCCAGATCCAGGGCTTCTTCAACATCCCCGTCGACGAGCTGACCGCCGTCCATCTGCTGTCTGGCCATTTCCGCCAGAAGCAGCTCGAGAACCTGGTCGTGGTCACCGACCTCGGCTTCGCCAAGCGAGCTCGGACCTTCGCCGAACTGCTGGATGCGCCCCTCGCCATCGTCGAGAAGCGGCGCATCGGCAACCAGGACCGGACCGAGGTGCTCAACGTCATCGGCGACGTCCGCGGCAAACGGGCAATCATCGTCGACGACGAGATCGACACGGCGGGGACGCTCATTCAGATCGTCGACGCCCTGCAGCGCGAAGGCGTTACCGAGCTGTACGCCTGCGCCACGCATGCGGTGCTGTCAGGTCCGGCGGTCGCGCGGATCGCGGAATCGAACCTGCGCGAGGTCGTCGTCACGGACTCGATCCCGATTCCGCCCGAGAAGCGCGGCGGCAAGGTCAAGGTCGTCACGCTGGCCCCGCTCATTGCCGAGGCTATCGTTCGCATCCATCAAGGCAAGTCCGTCGGCGCGCTATTCACGAGCGAGGTCCAGGCCACGCAAGCGATGCTCCTGTGGGACGTGGACGGCGCCACCGGGCGACCGGCACCCGGCGGAAACGGACGCTCCATGGAGGAGCAGACGGCAGACGCGGCGGGCGCCGATGACCGGGCGATCGACGCCTCAGAAGAGGCTCGGACTTCCGAGAGCCAGGAGCCCTGACCCGAGCGGCGGCAGCCAGCCCGGATGGCGCGAAGGAGATCTCAGAGCGATGACACTCAACCTCCATCGACCCGACGGCCAGGGCGGCCTGATCCCCACACCCCCGCCCGGTCCCGGCCGGGCCGAGGACTGGCGGACGGCCCTGCGGTCCCGCCGCTGGCGAGTCGCGCCGCTCCGCAATTCCGAGATGAACCCCACCTCGACCGCGATGGCCGTGGCGTTCTGGGCGGTCCTGGCCGGGCTCACCTTCGCTCTCCTGCTGTGGGGCTACGGATCGCACTTCTGGCACTAGCCCACGGCCGCGCGAGCCGGGGCCGCTCGAGCCGCCTTCGGCACCGCGCCAGCCGCCCGCGCCTGCTGGCCTATACTTTCGAACCAGCCCTCGGCCAGACCGAGAAGCTGTCATCGGCCGACGCCGAGGGGCGTCGCCGCCTCGGCCGAGGCCCTGGCCAATGGCCCGTGACGCGGGCCGCAAACGATCGTGAGCCTCAATGCTTGGCTTCCTGAGCCGCTTCGTCGACTCCAACGACCGCGAGCTCCATCGCATCGAGCCTCTCGTCGAGAGGATCAACGAGCTGGAGCCCGACATGGAGGCGCGCTCCGACGCAGAGATACGCGCCCTTGTCGACGAGATTCGCGAGGAGATCGGCGAAGCCGGCGAGCCCGAGGAGCCGTCAGACGACGAGCGCCACCACCCCGAGCTGGAGCGTCGACGCGAGATCGCCAAGGCCCGCCGCCAGCGCGAGCACGACCGCCTGCAGGACGCCATGGACAAGGCCCTGCCCGAGGTCTTCGCCGCCACTCGCGAGGCTATGCGGCGCACGCTGGGAATGCGCCATTTCGACGTTCAACTCATGGGCGGCATCGTCCTGCACCAGGGCAAGATCGCCGAGATGAAGACGGGCGAGGGCAAGACCCTCGCCGCGCCGCTCGCGGCCGCCCTGAACGGGCTCACCGGCCACGGCGTCCACGTCGTCACGGTCAACGACTACCTGGCTCGCCGCGACGCCCAGTGGATGGGCCCCATCTACCACTTCCTGGGCCTGTCGGTGGGGATCATCATCGGCGGCCGCATGAGCGGGTCGGGCGAGGCCTACCTCTTCGAGCCGGGCTACCCCACGAGCGACGAGCGGCTGATCAACCTCCGTCCCTGCACCCGGGCCGAAGCCTATGCCGCCGACATCACATACGGCACGAACAACGAGTTCGGCTTCGACTACCTGCGCGACAACATGGTCGTCGAACTCGATCAGCGCGTTCAGAAGGAGCGCTACTTTGCCATCGTCGACGAGGTGGACAACATCCTCATCGACGAGGCGCGGACCCCGCTGATCATCAGCGGCCAGGCCGAGGAGTCCGCCGACAAGTACTTCCTCTTTGCTCGCCTCGTGCCACGCCTGGTGGCGCGGCCGGAGGGCGCGGAGGAGGGCGGCGACTACTTCGTCGACCTCAAGGACAAGGCCGTCTCGCCGACCGAGGAAGGCATCGGCAAGATGGAGCGGCTTCTCGGCGTGCAGAACCTGTACGACGCCGACCCCACTCTCGCCCGCTACTTCGAGTCGGCCCTCAAGGCCCACGCCCTCTACAAGCGGGACCGCGACTACATCGTCAAGGACGGCGAGATCGTTATCGTCGACGAGTTCACGGGCCGCCAGATGCCCGGCCGCCGCTGGAGCGAGGGGCTCCACCAGGCCATCGAGGCCAAGGAAGGGCTGCGGGTCCAACGCGAGTCGGTGACGATGGCGACCATCACCTTCCAGAACTACTTCCGCCTCTACACCAAGCTGGCTGGCATGACGGGCACGGCGATGACCGAGGCCGAGGAGCTCCACAAGATCTACAAGCTAGAAGTGGTGGCGATCCCGACCCACCGGACCATGATCCGCGACGACGACCCGGACCTCGTCTTCCGCAACGAGAACGGCAAGTTCATGGCCCTGATCGACGAGATCGTCGACATGCACGAAGCGGGCCGCCCGGTCCTGGTCGGCACCATCTCGGTCGAGAAGTCCGAGCGGCTGGCCGAGATGCTCAAGCGCCGCGGCATCCAGCACGAGGTGCTCAACGCCAAGTTCCACGAGAAGGAGGCCCCGATCGTGGCCCAGGCAGGTCGGACCGGCGCCGTCACCATCGCCACCAACATGGCCGGCCGCGGCACCGACATCCTGCTCGGCGGCAACCCCGCCGGACTGGCCTCGGAGATGCTCCACCGGAAGGGCCTCAACCCGGCCGAGGTGGACAAAGCGACCTACGACGCGGCCCTGGCGGACGCCAAGCGCGTCTGCGACGAGGACCACGAGCGAGTCGTCGCTGCCGGTGGACTGCACATCATCGGCACAGAGCGCCACGACTCGCGCCGGATCGACAACCAGCTTCGCGGCCGCTCCGGTCGCCAGGGCGATCCGGGCTCGTCGCGCTTCTACCTGTCGCTCGAAGACGATCTGATGAAGCGCTTCGCCTCCGATAGGGTCGCCGGCCTCATGGAGCGCCTCGGCCTCGAAGAGGACATGGCCATCGAGTCGCGCCTTGTGTCCAAGACGATCGAGAGCGCCCAGTCCCGAGTCGAGGGCTACAACTTCGACATCCGCAAGCGAGTCGTCGAGTACGACGACGTCATCAACAAGCAGCGCGAAACCATCTACGAGGAGCGCGACAAGGTTCTTCGCAACGAGGACCTGACGGACACGGTCCAGGCCTTTGTCGATCAAGAGATCGACATAGTGGTCGACCAGCACCTCTCGCCGGCCCTTCCGATGGAGGAATGGAACATGCCCGGCCTGATCGCGGCGATCGAGGCGATGGGTCTGGGCGGCCCCGACGTCAACGAAGACGCGCTCTGGGACTTTCACAACGGCGACGCCATCGCCACTCACCTGAAGGACCTGGCTGCGGAGCGGCTCGAGCAGAAGGGCGAGGAGAATCCCGAGGAGTGGTCGCTGATCGAGCGCCTCGTCCTCCTTCGCACCATCGACTCCATCTGGGTCGAACACCTGACTGAGATCGACGAGCTGCGCCAGGGCATCGGCCTGCGCGGCTACGCCCAGGAAGACCCGATCAACGCCTTCAAGAAGGAGGCGTTCAGCCTGTACGAGGAGATGAGCGCCCTGATCCGGCACCAGGTGGCAACCACGATCTTCCGCGTCTCGATCGTCCGACCGCCCGCCCAGCCCGAAGGCGGCGACGGAACCGGCTCTTCCAATGCGGCCGGCGGCTCGGCAGGTGGCGGTACGGCAGCTGCAGGGGCCGGCGGGGGAGCTATCGGCGGCGGCACGGGCGGTGCGGTCGGCGAAAACGGCAGACCGGCGGCGGCCGGCGGGCGCCCCCTTCCCAGGCCGCTTCCCCAGGGCCGCCCCGCCGGAGGATCTCTCGGCAGCTCCAGCGGCGCCGCGGACGGGCCCATCCGACCGGGCTACTCGCCGGCGGGCGTCCGAATGGGTCGCAACGATGCGTGCTGGTGTGGATCCGGCAAGAAGTACAAGAAGTGCCACGGCCGGTAGGGGCGGCTCCATCGGTCCAGCGCCGCAGATCGCCGGTCCGACGAGCGCCGGCTGACGGAGCGAGAAGCAAGCCGCGATCCGGCGCAGTCGGACCAGGAACGCGGGCCGGCCGGTGACAGCGGCCCGACTCACCTGGGGAGCACGGATCCGGGACCTGCTGCTGGTCGCTCTGGCATTCGCCCTCGGCACCTGCGCGCTCACCGCCTACACCACATTCCGAATCTGGCAGGTGGGGCAGGGGGACGGCCGGCGCCACGTGGACGCCATCGTCGTGATGGGTGCCGCCCAGTACAACGGCCGTCCGTCGGGAGCCCTCGCCGCCCGTCTCGACCATGCCATCGAGCTCTACAAGGAAGGCGACGCACCCTACCTGATCACGACCGGCGGGAACCTGCCGGGCGACCTGACGACCGAGGCCGAGACGGGTCGCCGCTATGCGATCGCCCGGGGCGTGCCCGCGTCGGCAATCCTGATGGAGAACACCGGCCGAGACACACTGGAGTCGATCGAGCACGTGCGGGCCATCTTCGACGCCCGTGATCTGCATACGGCCCTCTTCGTCTCGGACCGAAGCCACATGCTTCGCGTGCTGCGGCTCGCGCAGGACCAGGACATCGAGGCCTGGGCTTCGCCGACGGAAACCAGTCCTGACGACATCGACGGCAACCTCATCTACAACTCGATGGTTCACGAGCTGGGCGCTATGGGGCTCTACGTCTTCATCAACGAAGACACGGATTCGCTTGATCAGCCGCCCCCCAGACCGTCTGCCTCGCCAGTCGGGTCGCCGGGAGCCTCCGCTCGGTCGGCGGCACCGACCTCCTCTCGCTAGGCGGCGTCGACCGCCCAGTCGAGCGCCTTCCACCCCTCGGCCCGGCCGACTTCCGCCTGACGGGGCGCTCCGCACCTTCTTCTCCGCCGCCGCCGTCGCCGTCGCCCCGTTGGGCGACCGGCCGGCATGCTGGGACGGCGCGTTGCGTTGGTCGTGCCGCCGCGACACACGGAAAGTGGCGGGACCGCAGCGGGAATCCGGGCCGAGTCGGGCTCCACGTGGAGATTAACCGTCGAGGAGCCCAATTAACCCCTTGGCTACGGTGAATTGAAACCGTATACTCCCGCCATCGCCAGTCGCGGCCAGGACCCGTCATCCTGTTGCGACTTCCCGAGGGGGCGATTGGCGTCGCACTGAGGAGAGTAGTGAAGCAGGCAGAGGAAGCGGCATTCATCGATCTCATCGCCTGTGAGCGTGATTGCCGGAACTGTAGTTACGCGGCTGCCCTCGAATGCGATGGCAACTGCGGCGTCTGTCCGCACAACACCTACTGCCCCTGCGTGAACCCCGTCGTTGCCCGGAGCAAGAGCGCGCTGCGCTTGATAGAGCTCCGCCCGATCCTTCTCCAGGACTCGAGAGGCCGCGCATAGTGGAGCCGGCCGAGACACGAGATCTGGTCACACGGATCCTGGCGACAACGGGGCGTCTTTGACCTCTCGGCCAAGGAGACCCGCCTAACACATCTGGACGCGCGCACCGGCGAACCTGGCTTCTGGGACGACCAGCGCGCCGCGCAGAAGGCATTGCGTGAGGCCGAGGGCCTCCGCGAGGAGCTGGCGCTGTGGCGTCACATCGAATCCCGCGCCCGATCCACCCTGGAACTACTCGAGCTCGCCCAGGATGACGGAGATCAGGACCTGCTGGCGGACGTCGCCGGCGAAGCCGCCGAGCTCGACCGCGAGTACGCCACCGCGCGGCGGGAGTTGCTCTTCGGGGGCGAGTACGACGGGCGCAACGCAATGCTGACGATCAGCGCCGGGGCCGGCGGGACGGAGGCCACCGATTGGGCCGAGATGCTCCTTCGGATGTACCTGCGCTGGGCAGAGCGCCACCGCTTTGCGACCGAGATCCTCGACCAGACCGAGGGCGAGGAGACCGGCGTCAAGAGCGTCACCGTCGCCATCGACGGTCGCGCGGCGTACGGCTTCCTCAAGGCCGAACGGGGCGTTCACCGGCTGGTTCGAATCAGCCCATTCGACTCCCAGAAACGACGCCATACGACCTTCGCGCTCGTGGAGGTCCTGCCGGAAGTCGAAAGCGACGTCGAGGTCGAGCTGGACTGGGACGAAATCCGCATGGACACCTTCCGGGCGACCGGGGCTGGCGGCCAGCACGTAAACAAGACCGACTCGGCCGTCCGGCTGACCCACTTGCCCACCGGGATCGTCTCGCAGAGTCAGAACGAGCGCTCGCAGACGCAGAACAAGGAGACCGCGGCCAAGATCCTCCAGGCCCGACTGCTCCAGCGAGCGGTGGAGGAGCGCGAGGCCGAGCTTCGCAAGCTCCGCGGCGAGCACGTTGAGGCGGGCTGGGGCAACCAGATCCGCAGCTATGTCCTGCACCCCTACCAGATGGTCAAGGACCATCGCACCGAGGTGGAGACGGGCAACACGTCGGCCGTCCTCGACGGCGACCTCGACGTGTTCATGCAGGCCGAGCTCGAGCGCGAGGCAACCGGCACGCTCGCCGGGCGCGCATGAGCCTCGCCCGAGGGCAGGACAACGTGGCCGTCACCTACCGACCGCCGCGGCACGCCGAACTCGCCGACTGCGCTCTGGTCTGGTACTCCGCCGTCGACGACTACATGGCCCGCCTAAACAGGCCGCTTCCTTCGCCGTACCTGGACCCCCTCCTGACAATGCTCGAGCATCTCCTGGCCACGGACCCCGAACGGTTCCTGGTAGCCGTGCGCAGTGGGGACGCCGCGAGTGCACGTAGCCGCGATCAGGTGATCGGCTTTGGAATCGCGGCTCAACGAGAGCACGTCTGGTACCTCTCCCAGCTGTACGTCCTGCCCCACGAGCAGGGCCACGGCATCGGCCGCGCTCTCTTGACGCAGATATTGCCCTCTGAAGCGGCAGACCCCCGCCCGGGCGTCCTCGCCATGTGCACCGATTCGGCCCAACCCGTTTCCAACGGCCTCTACGCCCGATACGGGATCGTGCCGCGGATGCCGGTCTTCAACCTCGTCGGGAGCCCGAATCCTTCGGCGCTGTCCCGGCTTCCCGCCGGCATCGAAGCCGTGGCTTTCGGCAGGAGCGATCCCTCGGCCGCCGCCCCTGCTATAGCGGCTGCCATAGACGCCATCGACAGAGCCGTCCTCGGCTACGCCCACCCGGTCGACCACGCTCACCTGCGGGCGACAGGCCGCACCGGCTTCATCTACCGGTTTGACGACGACGAGCCGGTGGGATACGGCTACAGCTCCGAGGTGGGCCGATTTGGGCCGGTAGCCCTGCTTGACGAGACGCTCACCGCGCCGGTGCTGGGCCATCTCATGAACGCCATCAGGCCTCGTGGAGCCACCTCGGCCTGGGTCCCGGGAGCCAACGACCGGGCAATGGTCGCGCTCCTGCGGGCCGGTCTCCGCATAGAAGGCTTCCCCGCCTTGCTGTGCTGGACTCGACCCTTCGCCGCCTTCGAGCGCTACGTGCCAGCAAGCCTTTCGCTGTTGTGAGGGCCGCGACCCCAACCGAGCCGACCGGATCGGTGCTAGCCTCATGGCCATGGTGAGCGCGGCGACCCCCGGACCAAAACCGAGCCAGACCCGCCGACCGGGCGAGCGCCCCCACGATGCCGTCTCCACCAGGGTTGTGCTGGCGATGCAGGGCGTCACCAAGTCCTACCCGAACGGCCGCGTGGCGCTGCGCGGTGTGGACCTTATCGTCCCCGAGGGCGATTTTGTCTTTCTCGTCGGACCCTCCGGCGCCGGCAAGTCGACCGTGATCAAGCTCCTCATCCGCGATGAGGTGCCGACCAAGGGCGTGGTCCTGCTGGACGGCCGGGACCTGGCCCGGCTCAAGCGTCGCGATGTACCCAGGATCCGCCGCAAGATCGGCATCGTCTTCCAGGACTTCAAGCTCCTGCCCAACAAGACCGTCCGTGACAACGTGGCCTTCGCTCTCGAGGTCACCGGCGCCCGGCGACGCGACATCGATCCGGCTGTCGATCGCGTCCTCCAGGTGGTCGGCCTGACCGGCCAGGCGAACCAGCTCCCCGGCCAGCTCTCCGGCGGAGAGCAGCAGCGGACCGCCATTGCCCGAGCGCTGGTCCACAATCCGCGGCTGTTCATCGCCGACGAGCCGACCGGCAACCTGGACCCGCTCATCAGCTGGGAGATCATCCAGCTCCTGCTCCGCATCAACGACCTTGGCGTGACGGTCCTGATGGCAACACACAACGCCGAGGTGGTGACAGCCGTTCGCAAGCGGGTCGTGGCTCTCGAGAACGGCCGGATCGTGCGCGACCAGACGGGCGCCGCCTACCACCGCGAGGACTGAGTGATCTCCTTCGTCGCCTTCAGCTTGCGGCGCGCCTGGCAGGGGTTCTGGCGCAACGGACTCATGAGTCTGGCCGCCACGGCGACGGTGGTTCTGATGCTGGCCCTCCTGGCAGGGCTGATCATCCTCCTGACCGGCCTGGACGCCACGCTCGACTACGTCCAGCAGGAAGTCCAGGTCGTGGCCTACGTCAAGGATTCGGCCACCGCGCAGGACATCTCCGGCCTGGAAGCCTCTCTTCAGCGAATGCCCCAGGTAACCCAGGTCAACTTCGTCTCGAAGGATCAAGCCTATCGAGACTTCCTGGCACGCCACCCCGACGAGGCCGACGTGATCGAATCGCTGCCGACGAACCCGCTGCCCGCCTCGCTCCAGATCAACCTGCGCGACCCCAACGACTATCTTGACGTCGCGGGCTACCTGAACGGCCAGCCGGCCGTCGACCGCGTCATGAACATCCAGCAGACCGTCGATCAGCTCGTCACGGTCATCGGGATCCTCAGGATTGGAGGAACGGTGATCCTGATCGTCGTCGGCCTGATCGTCCTGTTCACCATCGTCAACACCATCAGATTGGCCGTCGTCGCGCGCGCGGACGAGATCGAGATCATGCGTCTGGTCGGCGCTTCGGACGCCTTCATCCGCTGGCCCTTCATCTTCGAGGGCGCCTTTGTGGGGTTGCTGGGCGCCGCGATAACGATCGGCCTGCTCTTCCTGGGCCAGGGCCCCATCACGAGCTTCCTCTCCGACTACTTCAAGGTTCTGCCCGTCGAGGCCAGCGCGACCGTCGGACAGAACGTCACCCTGATCGTGCTCGGAGCCGGGGCCGGCATCGGCGTCCTCGGCTCGTATCTCTCCGTACGGAGCTACCTAATCCGCTGATCGGTCCGCCGATCCGCGTCCCATGCTGCCTGAGGTTCGATCGATGTCCTCCCCGCCAACCCCAAAGACTCCGGATCGGACAGAGACCTCGGAGGCGGCGCCCGACTCCCCGGAGGCTGCGCTTCACACCTCGGAAGCCGACGAGCGCGTCGAGGGCAGGGAGCCCGACGGCAGGCGGAGCTGGCTCGGCCGCCGCAGCGTCGCCCCGTCTCGCATCGGCCTGATCCTGGTCGCCCTCCTGACCGGCAGCGCCCTGTTCATAGGCGGCTTCTCGCTCGGGGCCCACGTCGCCACGACTCCCGGAACGCCCGCCGACGAGGAGGCGCGCTTTGGCCCGTTCTGGGACGTCTACTCGCTGATCCAGAACGACTACGCCGGCTCGCCCAAGCCGAGCGAGGATCAGCTGGCCCAGGCCGCGATCAAGGGCATGATGGAGAGCCTGAACGACCCGTGGTCCTACTACCAGGGCCCGTCCGACTTCGAGAATTCGCTGCTCAGCGTTGGCGGTCAGGCTGAGGGCATCGGCGTTTCGGTCCAGCTCCAGCCGGTCGACCCCAACTCGGGCTTGAGCTGCTCGAAGATCGGCAACGGCTGCGAGATGGCCGTCGTCCAACCGATCCCAGGATCGCCCGCCGCGGTAGCCGGCATTCAGGCCGGCGATGTGATCGTCTCGGTCGGAGGCACTTCCCTGGATGGAATGACGATCGACCAGGCCATCGCGCTCATCAAGGGGCCCACCGGCACGACGGTGACGCTGAGCCTTCTCCGCGGTGCCAACGCCATCCAGAAGTCGATCGTGCGCCAGGTCTACAACCAGCCCGAGGTCGACACGAAGACCCTGGCCAACGGCGCCGTGGCATATATCCATGTGAGCGGCATCAACCAGCCCGCCAGCTCGCAGTTCGATGCGGCCCTGGCAACGGCGCTGGCAGCCGGCCAGCGCAACGTGGTCCTCGACCTGCGTGGAAACCTTGGCGGGTACGTGGCGGATGCGGTCAAGATCGCGAGTGAGTTCATCCCGTCGGGAACGATCGTCTACCAGCAGGACGCCAGCGGTGCGACGACTGAGGTGACGGCCACGGCTGGCGGTCGAGCCACCGACGGCTCCGTTCACCTGGTCGTGCTGGTCGACGGAAACACGGCTTCCGCGGCCGAGATCCTGGCCGCCGCGCTGCAGTCCCATGGCCGGGCGAAGCTCGTCGGCGCAAAGACCTACGGCAAAGGCGTCGTCCAGGAGTGGTTGCCGCTGTCCAACAACTTCGGCGGCATTCACCTGACCGTAGCCCGCTGGCTCACCCCGGACAAGGTCTGGATCCAGGGCAAGGGTCTGCAGCCGGACGTGCCGATCGACTCGACCAACGCCCGAGCCGGGACCGATCCGGTCCTGGACGCCGGCCTGCAGCAGCTGGGCTTCCCGCCCGAGTCGGGAACGTCCGCCAGCCCGGGACCATCTACAAGCCCGAGCCCGGGTACATCACCGGTTTCGGGGGCGTCGGGGAGCCCGAGCCAGGCGGCCGGCCCGAGCTGAGCGGGCTCCGGGGCCTTGCGCGTGCGCGGCACCTCCCGGAACGGGTCGGTTGCGCTTCTAGTGCTTTGTCCGATACGATGACTCCGAACGAAAGGAGGTGATGTGCAGTGTCAGATTTGCCGACGCGCTGCACCACCTCGTCAGGAGCCGGGCTCTAGAGACCGGCCACCGGCGGGTGGTGTCATAACGCAAACCGAATGCCGGTCCTTCGGGGCCGGCATTCGTGCGTCTCCGGCATGCGCGAGCGCGTTCGCGCGAGAGCCGACGACGGCTGCCGATTCCGGACAACCACCGGCCTCCGCCGGCTCGAGCCTTCTCCACCGTTGAGGCGCCTTCGTCCGATCGTTCGACGCGCCGTCGAGCTTCCCGTCCGCTAACCTCGTCGCAGCCAACCCGCACCAGCCTGGGAGCCTAGCATGGGCGAAGAGAAGACCGTCGCCCAAAACCGAAGAGCCCGCCACGAGTACTCGATCGAGGACTCGTTCGAGGCCGGCATCGTCCTGACCGGGACCGAGATCAAGTCGATCCGCGCCGGCAAGGTGAGCCTGGCCGAGGCCTACGCGCGCATCGACAAGGACGAGGCGTGGCTGATCGGCGCGAACATCTCGCCCTGGGACACCGGCAACCGCTACAACCACGAGCCCAAGCGGCCGCGCAAGCTGCTGCTCCACCGGGACCAGATCCTGGCCCTGCTGCTGCGGACCAAGGCGAAGGGCCTCACGCTCGTGCCGCTCAAGATGTACATCACCGAACGCGGTCGAGCCAAGCTGGAGATCGGCCTGGGACGGGGCAAGCAGCTCCACGACCGCCGCCGCGACATCGCCGACCGCGACTCCCGCCGGGAAGTGGAGCGGGCGATGGCGGACGCGGATCGGGGTCGCGGCCGCTGACGCCGCGGGCCCTGCGTCGGGGGAAGTCCGCGGCGAGCCGGAGGGCCGGGCGGATTGGCGATCTCTCGCCCGTCGTCGCCCCTCGGGAACGAATCGCGCCTGCCGCCGCGTCAGTATTCTCGAGATGGTCAACCGTCACGATCTCGTCATCGCAGCCAAAGCCGGAGACGGCGACGCATTCATGGACCTGGTCCAGCTCGAGACGCCGGACGCGTTTCGGCTTAGCCTGAACATCCTGCGTCACCCCTCCGACGCCGAGGACGCGCTCCAGGAAGCCTTCGTGCGAGCCTGGCGCGAGCTACCCGGACTGCGGGACGCGGAGCGCTGGTCGGCCTGGTTCAGACGCATTGCCGTCAACGCCGCGATCGACGCCGGCCGGCGCAAGAAGGCTATGCGGATCGTGCCACTAGCCTTCCATGAGCCGCCGCCCACGGCCGATAGCTCGATCGGCCTGGCGGAACGCGACGAGATCGACCAGGCGATGTGCCATCTCGACGCCAACGATCGAGCGCTGCTGGCGCTCCGCTTCGGTCACGATCTCGAGCTGCCCGACGTGGCAGCCGCGCTCGGCATCCCGCTCGGGACCGCCAAGTCGCGTCTGCACCGTGCCCTGGGTCGCATGCGCAAAGAACTGGAGAGCGTCGATGAGCTCCGAGGACATCGAGAATCGACTTCGGCAGAGACTGGGTGCCGGGTCGAGCCGGCCCCTACCGAACCCGGGTTTTGAGGACCGGGTCCGCCGATCGCTGACCCCGCGCGGTGCCGGCAGTCGGCGCTGGTCTCGCGCCCTGCAGGGCGTGGTCGGGCTCGCGGCGGTGCTGGCGCTGGCTGCCGTGGCCGTGCCGTGGGCGACAGGCCCGCGTGCCGGCGTAGGTCCGGGCGGTTCCGGCGACGACGTCGCGAGTCCCTCGGCGACTCCCCGGCCGACGCTCGCTCCCACCGCGTCACCCACCCCGGTCCCGGTCGCCCACGCCCAGAAGTGGTTCCTGTCCTTCGACTACCCGGCGAACTGGACCGTCATGGACCGCGATATCGCAGCCGCGACCGAAGGGCTCAGCACGGGCTCTGCCGCCCAGGGGAATCCTGCCGTCTTCGGCTTCGTCGGCAACAGTGGCGCCAGCGAGGAATGCCTGCCCAACCCGCCCTCGAACGCCAACGCCTGCACCACGAACTGGTCGCTCGGGGCCGGAACGATTGCCATGCGGTTCGAGGTCTCTCCGCGAATGACCGGGCCCCGACCCTCGTATGTCTGGACCGGCCGGGAGGCGGTCGACGGACCGGAGATCCCAGGAGCCGAGGCCCTGATGATCGATGGACTCCCGGCGCGCTTCGCGAAGAGCACGACCGACGCCGTTCCATACAGCAGCGAGACCGCGCCAGGGGCAACCGAGGTGCTGTGGTGGGGGCTGACCAGCCAGCAGCAGTTCGGGTTCGGCTACAGCATCGTCGCCGGCATCCGGGGACCCAATGTGGCCGCTCTCGAGGCGCAAGCGAAGGCTCTCGTCGCCGGCATCCACTACGTCCCCGAGACCGTCATGCTGCCGACCGATCCGGCCGCCTTCGACCAGGCCCGCCAGGCCGCGCTCGAGACGGACCTTACGGAGCAGAAGAAGCTCTTGGCCTCGAACAAGGACTACAGCCATGCCTGGGACTGCTTCCCGACGGTCGTCGGGGCGAGCCGCAAGGGGACCATCACCGATACGCCGAGTACAGGTCCGCTCACCAAACCTCTATCGGTAACGTGCACCGTCGAGTCCATGGTTCCGACTGTCATGCAGGGCTGGATCCTCACGCTGTCGCAATCCTGGGATGCCGGCCCCGGCTATCCCGCCGGCAAGGCGTACGAGGTCGAAGAGATGGACGGTCAAGGCCTGCTCTGGGAGTGGGGCTGGAGCGGGACCAACGCTTCGTCGGCGTACCCGCACCAGGGACGGTCCAACTACCCGGGCTGAGCGCAGATGTAGCCCGGCCGTCCACGGCCGGTAGGAGATCGGCCGCCCTCAGACACCCAGCCCCGTCGCCCAGACCACGCGATTCGGCAGCGTCGTCAGTCGCACCGGCGCGGACTTTACAGCCGGTGGGGCGTTTCGTGTGGTAAAAGGAACGGGATGACCACCTCCGTCGAGCCGTTCGAGGCCAGCGGCGAGAACACCGCAGCGCTCGAAGCAGCGCCTACGGTGGCGGCTGTGTGGGTCGCTCCGGAAGCGGAACTGGTGGACAGCGGCCTTTCGACGCGGCGCTGGCGGTGGTTCTCGCCTGGGCTGCCGCGGATCCAGACCGAACCGGAAGCCCGTCGCCATTTCGGCCTCGTCGGTTTCGTAGTTGCGTTCGTCGTCGGCGCCGTCGCGGCACTGTTCCTTCTCTCGGCGGTCGCCTTCGCCTTCTCGCGCTCGTACAGCAACCGCGTTCTGCCGGGCGTGCACGTCGGCTCGGTCGATCTGGCGGGCCTCACGCGCGATGAGGCGATCACCAGGCTGCAGACCAGCTTCGCCTACCTGAGCCAGGGCGAGGTGACGGTTACGACCCCGGTTGGAGACGCGACCGTCACCTACCAGCAAGCCGGTCGTGGACCTGACGTGGAGGCTATGGCCGACGCCGCCATGGCCGTCGGCCACTCCGGGAACGACATCGCCGACACCATCAGCCTGGTTCACTTCGCCGGGTACAGCCAGGACATCCCGGTGGCGATTCAGATCGATCCCACCGCGCTGGCCACCCGCATCCGCGAACTGGCGGCCGGGAGCACGGTCGCGCCGCGGAACGCCCAGGCCACCGTCAGCGGCGGCGTGTTCGGCATCACCCCCGCCGCTGATGGCAAGGGCCTCGACGAAACCGCGATCCAGGCTGAAATCCTCGATCAGCTGACCCAGCCCGGCGCAGCGGCGGATCTTCGAGTCGACGGCGCCTTCGTTGCGGCCGCCCCGCAGGTCAGCGACGAGGACGCCCAGAACGCGATCTTCGAAGCCGAGAAGATGATCGAGGACGTCAACGTGACGTGGTCAACGCCGCCTCCCTCGGCGCCGGCAACCTGGACTCCCCAGACGTGGACCATCGACGCCTCTCAGATCCGAGATTGGATCGTCTTCGGAACGCGACAGGACGGGACGTATGGGCCGGCCGTCGATCCAGCAAAGGTGCAGGCCTATCTTTCGAACGTCACCGCGAGTGACCGCGTGGCCCCGGTCGAGCCGGGGGTCGTGTGGGACGCATCCGGAAAGCCCGTCGATCTGACCGCCGGCAAGGATGGCTTGGGTGTCGACGCTGCCGGGACCACGTCTGAAGTCTCGGCCTACCTGGATGCGCTCGCGAGCGGCGGCAGCATCGGTCCGAGCGTCGAGGCCGTCACCGCCCCGGTCCACCCGCAGATCACCAGCATCGACGACGTTGCCGGCATGGTGGACGTCGGCCAATGGACGACCACGTTCTACCCGGACATTAGCAACGGCATGGGCAAGAACATCCGCCAGCCGGCTGCTAACCTCAACGGCCAGGTCATCAATCCAGGCCAGGAGTTCAGCTTCCTCGGCGGCGTGGGGCCGATCGATCCGGCGCACGGCTTCGCGATGGGCGGCGTAATCAAGGGCGGCAAGAGCGACCATACCGGCGCCATGGGAGGCGGCATCTGCTCCGCCTCGACGACGATGTTCAACGCCGCGGCCAATGCCGGCCTACAGATCGACGAGCGCCACGCCCACTTCTACTACATCAACCGCTACCCGGTCGGCCGGGACGCCACGGTCTACTCGGACGGCGCCACCACGTGGGACGTGAAGTGGACCAACGACACTCCCTACCCGATCGTCATTCGGGCCTGGGCCACCAAAGGTTCCAAGAGCACCATCACCATCCAGCTGTGGAGCTGGCCCACCAACCGGACGGTGACCTGGAGCGGCGGAGGTATGGCCGACATCGTCAAGGCAGTTGAGAACCCGCCCGAATACACCAGCAGCCTGCCGGCCGGAACAACCGCCCGAGCCGAGTTCTTGACCAACGGTTTCAAGACGTCTGTGACACGGATCGTTACGGACGCATCGGGCAAGGTCATCCACGACGACACCTGGGGCTCCTCGTACGCGGCGGTCAACGGCCAGCTGTTGATCGGCGGCGCGCCGCCCAAGCCCCAAACGCCTGCGCCTGCACCGGTGCCGCCCACGCCTGCGCCTGCCGTAATAGCGGCACCGGACGCGACGTCCGCCGGCCGGCCGCGGAGGGTCGGGTAGACCGGGCCCCGATTTCCGATCGGGGGCGGCCGGCTCCGCCGACCGCCGGGTCGCTCGGCTCTCCTACGGGTTGGCCCGACACCCTCGAGCGGCTGCCTTGCCTGTTTCGGCGGCCGCTGTACAATCCGCGGGCGCCGGTTGCGCGGACTCTGTGGGGATGCGTGGTTTCGACAGGGGCCGGTTACCGGAGAACGCGAGCCGAGGTGCCGTCAGGCCTCGTAAAACAGGCGGCAAACGAAGTAACTGGCAACAACCAGTCTGCTTTCGCCCTCGCTGCTTAGGCAGTAAGGTGAACGTGGAAGCAGCCTCACCTCCGTGGGCTGTGGAAGCGTCATTCAGCGGAGGTGCGACTCCGAGTAGCGTCGCGTAGTCGGAGTCAAAGCCCGCAAGGGGACGTGACTGGAGCGCTCGGTAGGCTGCCGATGGTCGACCGGGCGATCGACGACAAATCACCGGACACGCTCGTAGTGGTCTCCGGCGAAGGTTTCTGGACGGGGAGTTCGACTCTCC
>Ga0182010_10000659_pt1 | contig 19493 bp, 12 predicted proteins | sample 611E1MmetaG_FD_120488 | JGI IMG/M metagenome (GOLD analysis project Ga0182010, IMG submission 120488) | Permafrost microbial communities from Stordalen Mire, Sweden - 611E1M metaG | ecosystem: Environmental > Terrestrial > Soil > Wetlands > Permafrost | place: Sweden: Stordalen | collected...
ATCGCGTCCGGCTGCATTGAGAATGAGCGAACAGAAGAATTCCTGGTAAAAAATAAAGTTATCAACCGCGTTCTCAAATACTTCGAAATACTCGGTAAAATCGAAGCTGATTAAATACTTACCATTAAGCAGCAGTTATTCCGAAATATTTCCACATTTCTGTTTCAGACAAACTCTCCGATTTTTCCCCCACCTCAAGGCACTCTTTTATAAATCAGCAATGTCTCAGTTAATTCTCTTTTCCGCATGTTACTGATTGGTTTGGTCCCGTTGTACAAACATATGTAAATAAATGCAATTGAAGTAAAATTACAACAACAATACTCAAGTTTCGTGACATGATAGTAATAATTTTTTATATTTTTTGACTTTCAAAGTTGTGATCTAATAAGGTGAAGATTTCGTTGGAATTGATATCCTGTGTTTATTCTTTGGTTTTTCGTATTTGTTAAATCCCTCAAAAGGGCATAATTATCACCTTGCACAAACTACCAGGTTTGACCAAAATGCATATATATTATCTCTATGTCTTGAATGTCAATTACTCCATCAGCATTGACATCTTCTGGCATCCACCCGGGAGTACCGGTTTCACCCCAATGTAATCCTATCAATACCAAATCCCCAATAGAACAGACATGATCTCCATTTATATCCCAGACCGGACGGGTGACAATCGGTGGTGCGGTCTTGACTAATCTGATAACTGCATAATTAGTAAATTGAACAATTATTTTTGTGCCGGTAAAACCATAGGAACCGCCATCGTCAGCCGAATAATAGTTCCCCAATTCTATTTGTTGATCGACCGCCTTCCCATCGTTAGAGTATAAAACCAGTTCTTTGCGTGTCGCATCGGTATTAACTATCGCGCCACTGCAATTACCTTGGTTTACGGTTGCGACATTCTTAATAGAATTTGCAGGAGATATGCCATTAATTATCGATGCGTAGGGAGTTCCATCTAAACATAAATCTCCGTTAGTATTATTAGATGCGGTATTACCAGAAAAAATAACATCACCCGTATTACTTACAAATCCATAGCCGAAAATCGGGCTTGGCATTTTTTTACCGGCATTTTGAGCATTACACCCAGTTAGAATGGCATTTTCTTTGATAGCAGCATCTTCGAAATAGAAATCGGATTCCCATGCTCCATTGACCGAACATTTGATAACAGACAATCCATTAATGGTTAACCCTGAATATCCACAGAAATCAAATCCGGTTACCCAATCATTGATTCTCGTCTTCGCTATACCCGCATTTTCTACTGTACAATGGTAATAGGTTACATTTTGTATCGTAGGGGTTGTCCCCTCTCCACTGAGCATAAAACCCATCCCATCTGGGGTATTGGCATCCAGGTTAGAATAAACAAGGTTTGACAGAGTTAGATTACCTACAACATAAGCATAAAAATCATTTGAACCTGTAGCTGTACATGATATATCATGGATCGAAAAGCCGCTTTGGTTTGCTGAGGCAGCAATAATAAAGATCCCGGCCCCATAAGCAGGATTTATCGTTCCCGTTATTTTGAAACCATTCAATTCTACATTGCTAACATCATTAACATAAATGGAACTATTATTGAAATTTAAAATTGTTATATTCCCCTGGCCAAACATGTGAGTATTATTGAGGGGCGTGAGATTTCCGCCAATATTAAAAGTGCCTGGGGCTAGCTCCACCGTGCTTCCAGTCTTTAAATACATATTTATCGTACTTTGATCATTTGTCCCGAAACAGATTGCTGTCGCTTTCGATTTCCAACTAATGTCAGAATTTGCGGCCGCTATGATTTGTATTGATGAAGGAACCTGTGCTGAAGTGGTCTTGACGGTGGTTGATACTGTCGTTTTAATAAGCGGTACGGTAGTAGATGTTGTTATCGTCTTGGAGGGAAGTGTAGAAATACTGGTATTGGTAATGGTTGGCGGTGTGGTCTGGACTAATCTGATAACTGTATAATCAGTAAATTGCGCCACTATATTTGTGCCGTTAAAGGAATATTTCCCGTTATCATCGGCTTTATAATAGTTCCCCAATTCTATTTGTTGATTGACCACATTCCCATTGTTTGAGTATAAGACCAGTTCTTTATGCGTGGCGTCAGTATTGACTATGACGCCGCTACAATTGCCTTGATTAACAGCTGAAGCAGTTTTGGTAGAATTGGCAGGAGATATGCCATTTATTATTGGAGTGTAGACGGTACCATCCAAGCATAAATCTCCACCGATATTACTAGAGGTTGTATTATTATAAAAAATAACATCGCCTGTATTGCTTACAAATCCATAACCATATGTTGGAGAAGGTTTTTGTCCAGCGTTTGTTGCATTGCAACCTGTAATTATAACGTCTTGTTTTGTTGGAGCATCTTCAATGTGAAAATCGGATTCCCATGCCCCATTCACGGAACAGTTTATTGTCTGAAGATGATTAATTGTTAAACCGCCGTATTCCGCGAAGTCAAATCCGGTCGTCCAGCTTACCCCATCGCTAAGCAGGCGTGTCGATGCTACACCCGCATTTTCTACTGTACAATGGTAATATGTTATATTTTGTATCCCGGGAGTGGTTCCCTCTCCACTGAGCATAAAACCCATCCCGTCTGGGGTATTGGCATCCACGTTAGAATAAACAAGGTTTGACAGAGTTAAATTGCCCACAACATAAGCATAAAAATCATTTGAACCCGTAGCGGTACATGAAATATCATGGATTAAAAAACCACTTTGGTTTTCAGAGCTTACACCAATGAAAACCGCAGCCCCAGTAGATTTATTTATAGTTCCCGATATTTTAAATGCATTCAGCTCTACGTTGCTAACATTGTTGATATCAATGGCAGCATTGCTAAAATTGAACAAAGTTGTGTTTCCTTGCCCATATAAATGAGTAGATGACGCGGGTAAAATTATACCATTGATATTAAAAGTACCTGGGGATAGTTCTACAGTGTTTCCAACCGTCAAATATGAATTTATTATGTTTTGATCGGAAGTACCGGTGCAGACCGCAGCAGCCTCTGATTTCCAAGTGCTACTGGAATTGGAGGCTGCTATTATTATCGAGGAAGCGCGGATGGGACCAACAGATAAAATACCTGCGAAAAAACCAGAGAGAATGATAATAACACAGAATATTCCGAATAAATAGTTAATCGTCTTTTTCATAAAATGCCGTTTTTATCCCTGAAAAGAATTCATTTTTTTAGTTGGGTTTTTTGAGGCAACAGGAAATATTTTATGTGATTTAGAAAAAACAACCATGCATATCTGGGCACCCAATTTTATTTAAAATATTTTTCCCCATAATTAAACCTGTGCTAAATAAATTATAAACTAAACGTATTTAATTTTTATTAAGGCATCATTAATGTTTTGTTAAATTTGTTGATTCACCCCTATAATCACAGCTCTCGTATTAATTGGTCTCCCATCCCCCAAAATATCGGTCAATTTCTACCAGGATCCAGTTGATGTCCCAGTCAGATATACTGGTGTAATCAATATTTCGAATGAGCCAGAAGTAGAGTAAGTGATAGTTTTGGTGTTCGAACCTGCGGACAAAGCAGTCCCCATAGTAATGAAAGAGATATCGCCAATATGGTAAGTGCTATCGGTAGTACTCCAATAGAGAGTGTAATCTCCCCTGACTGCTGAGCCTGCGGTCAAAGCAACCGGTGGAGCGGCATATAGAGCAGCCAGTGCTGCATCCATGGTATTTACTGAAGTGGGCATGTCGCTAGTGGGTCTAAAGTCCAACTTGAACGCGATTGTTTGGGCAACATCCGAGTTAATTGTAAGAGTAATATAACCGGAACTCCAGGATGGAGTTATTTGCAACCCTGGAGCCAGACCGGCGACCTTTGTGGTTAGAGTATCCAGCGATGTTTTTGTGGAGTCTGCTTTTTGACTAACCGTGGTTAACTGGCTACCTAATTGGGTTGCTTGCGTACCGAGCGTATCTGTCTGGGTTTTTAAACTATCTGTTTGGGTTTTCAAGTTGTTGGCCTGAGTCTTTACCCCCGCTAAATCGGCTTTAGTCTGGCTTATTTTATTGTTTGAGTCTGTGATTGAGTTATTCACATCATCGAACTGATTTTGGGTATCATCGGAGAGAGTGTCAATACGTGTATTTTCATAATTAGTAAAATTATTCAGACTCGTTGTCGAGTCGTTTACGTGACTCATGGAGTTGTTAATTTTATTGATATCAGCCGCATAAACTGTTTTAGGTGCTGCTAGATTAGTCACTAAAAGCCAGTTTATAAGTGTAGTTACTAATACAATCGCAATTGCTACTAGCCAAACATTGACCCCGCTGTTTTTTTTAAAATTATTGTTATTTGTAGGTAATGTCATCAAAATACCTCCTGTAAAAAATTAATATACTTTCCCTGTGATATAATCCTGAGTTTCCTGTCGGCCAGGGTTATTGAATATCTTTTTAGTTTCACCGAATTCAATTAATTTTCCCGCGTAGAGAAAGGCCACGTAGTCAGAAACCTTTAGTGCTTCATTCATGTTATGGGTGACGATAATTTGAGTATATTCACCTTTCATCTCCATAATGCTGGCTTCCAGTGTCATCGTAGAGATTGGGTCAAGGGAAGATGCAGGTTCATCCAGTAAAATTACCTCCGGGGCAATGGCTAGTGTGCGCGCAATACAAAGGCGCTGTTGCTGACCGATGGATAATGCAAAGGCGCTCTCGTGAAGCCTATCTTTTAATTCATTCCACAGGGCGGCTTTTTCAAGGCAGGATTTAACAGTTTCATCATGATCGCATTTTAGTTTGATGGCTTTAACCCCATAAAGTACATTTTCTTTGATTGATTTAGGGAATGGGTTAGCTTTTTGAAATACCATACCCACCCGCTGGCGTAAAAGCATCGGGTCCATTTTCAAAATATCTTCATTATCAAGGAGAATTTCACCTTTGACCTTGCAGCCAGGAGCTAATTCACTCAGGCGGTTCAAACAACGAAGCAGTGTCGTTTTCCCGCAGCCTGAAGGTCCAATTATCGCAGTCACTTGACTCGGAGGAAAAACCAGATCGATCCCTTTTAATATTTGTTTTTGCCCGTAAAAAACTTCCAGTCCTTTAATTTCGATTCCACCGGGTTTTCTGATGTTTTTCATATAAGTGGTTGGGACCTTCTTATCCATAACTTCTGTACTCAACATGCCCCTTTATACCTCTTTGCCAGTTTATTTTTCATGATCAGCGCCGCCACTGTAAGCCCAATAGTAATAACAAGCAAAACAAAAGCCGCAGTATATTGATACGAACCCATATATGTTTCCACTACATCCCCCATTTGCGTACCGAAACGACAATCAAAAATAAAATAAGCCAGTGAAGTTGTTTCAGATAAAGGATTCACACCCAATTCACCGGCACCTGACATTAAAAAGATAATTGACAGAGCCCCAGCGGCTTCGGCACAGCCAAGCACAAGCCCTGTAACAATGTTAGGTAAAGACCAGGGTAACGAGATATGAGTCAGCGTATGTTCCTCTGAAGCTCCTACTGCTAAAGAACCCTCCATAATATCCTTGGGTAATGATTTGAGTCCTTCCTCAGTAGACCGAGCAATAACAGGAATTACCAGTAACGAGACAAATAATGAAGCAAATAAAAACGAGCTTCGGCCAGTCAACATTGTGCCATTGCCATAATAACCAAAACCTTGAACCAGATAATTTAAAAATGTATCATGAAAAGCATTATTAACCACATGTGCAAGACTCAGCGCTGTAATAGCCAAAATGATACCCGAGATCGCACGCAGTGCAGTGGAAGAAAACCGGATAACTCCTCCTAGTTTCGGCCTGGCATATTGGTGCACAAAAATACCGACACCTATTCCTATAGGTAGAGATATTAGCGCAGTTAATCCCATTAACATGAATGTACCTAATATTGAATTCAATAATCCAATCTGTTGGACTGTTTTTGATACGAAATTCGGCCACCCGTTTTGCCATACCTCAACATCCCAGATTTGATACTTAAAAGGAGTGACTAACAAAGCCCAATTTAGTCGGGGGACTCCCGCGGCGATAATTTTGAAAATAATCATTGCGTAGACTGCTAAAACAATACAGATTGGTAAAACCAATAAAGGATATCGGGAAATATCATACGCTTTTGGAGTCGCTCCCAGAAGATACAAAAGGGAAAAACACATAGCGGGAACTCCTAAACCAATCAAGAGTATGGCCGAGATGATGGAGCGGTGTATAACCCCGTTAAAATTAAACCCGTGAAGATATAATGGCAAAATCCTTAAAATAACCGCCGATATCAAGGTGAGTGCCGCAACGAAAATTATCGAAAGCTTCGTTTCTTTACGGGACAACTTGATATCAATAAAAAGAGCTGTTAATGCTAAAAACAGAGCGCATAAAATTGGTACCGGATAGGCTTCCAGAGAGTTTGTAGCCAGTGATAAACAGCCAAAAATCATCGCTAAACCAGATATCACAAGACCTAAAAATGAGGTTACTTTCATGATATTAACCGCTTTTTAAATCTATTTTGGAGATAAGTTGATATTCCAAGAATGGTAAATGCAACAAGAAGTAGCATTAACCCGGCAAAATTACCTATTGAAAATAATAAAGGACCGTTTGATATGGGGGTGAATCCACCTGCAGAGAATCCTACAATCACGGTAGTTAACGGAGCAGTGCGTTTCAAAATATCAAAGAGGGGTGTGGGGATACTATCCAACTTGAAACCGACAGCAAAGGCAACAATCACCGACTCCCCCATAGCAGTCAGAATACCCATCATAATGGCGCTACTTATTCCGGAAATAGCGGAGGGTAATGTAACATTCATTAAAGTGTGCCAGCGATTGGCTCCCAGGGAAAAGGACGCTTCTTTTAAGGTATGAGATACATTTTTAATTGCGTCGTCAAACAAAGGTGCCAGGAAAGGTATTATCAATAATGCTAGTAAAATACCTCCTAAAAGGGTGCTTCCATCCAGTGGTAAAGCACTATACGGAGCCATTTTTAAAAGAGCTGGCTCAGAAAGCCCTTTGCCCGCAAATTTAGGCCAGATAAATAGTTCAAAAAAAACTGGTGCCATGGCTGCAAATATTATCGGTGGAATCCCTGATAAAACTCCCAATGTCCAGCGTATAATTGCACTCAAGAAACCGATTGAGAAATCATTTGCCAAAACAGCCAAAAATAAAGAAACCGGCGTAGCGATGATTATGGCTACCAAGGTAATCAGGAAAGTTCCCCATACCGCGCCCAACAATCCATATGATCCTTGAAACCCTGGCTTATATGTATCAGAAAGTAGACTCCATCCCGCTGTATGAATCGCAACCCTGCTGTTTAATACCAGGCTCATGATAATTCCTGATAAAGCCAGAATTGGAATAAATGCCAGGATGAATGCAACTATTTTTAACCCTGACCATCTACTTTTTCTTTTTTTAAAGATAATATCCTTTTGCATTTTTAACCTTAGTGGCTCTCAATAATCGACAAATAACCGGCATTTGTAATCAGTTTTTGTCCAGATTCTGCTTGTAAATAATCCGCAAGTTTTTCGACCGTATCAGAACTATTATCGCTGGTCAATAAGTAAATCTTACGAGTAAATTTATAGCTACTGTCGTAAATCGATTGCGGATTCTCCATCGGATTGATATCATCGACGGAGACGACATCAACGGGAACATGCTGCGGTGCAATCGTCATCACCGCCCGGGAAGCAAAACCCAATTTAAAGTCGAAATTTTGCCTGCCATTTGAATTTGCAGAATAATTTATCCCATTATATTCAAATGAAATAATTTCCTGTTCTAAGTGAAATTTCGGGTCCGAGTACGGGCCATTATGAGTGACTTCGGACTTTTCGTCTAAACCCAGGTCTTCGTAAATTACTGATTGCGTATCAAATTCGCCAACTGGGAAATTGAATGAGTGTGATACGTTCGCCGGTTGTTTTATCCAGGCTAAATCAGGTCGGGTGTAAATCCAGCTTTTCGGATCCAGTAATGGGTCTCGGATATAGTATTCCCCATTCCACGGCCATGCAGTACCGGTCGGCGTGCTAAATATTTGTGTCAAATCTTGAGTTGTCAGGTTTTTAATGCCATCTGTTTTGACTGTCGGATATCCGTTACCCAGATAATTCCCACCCAAATAGGAATTCTGATCCAGTATGATACACACCGCATCGTAGGCAATTACATATTCTTTAAGACCCTTTAATTCGTCTATAGTTGGTTCTCTTCCCAGTAAAACTGCATCTGTTTTACCCTGTTTAAGATCATTGATCGTATTCTCTGAAAAATCGACCTGAATAGGCAAAACTCCAGCTTCGGTTGCATATTCAGCACTTATTACTGCGCCTAAGTAATATAAATCACCCGGCGCGGAAACCTTTATTTTGGAACCTTGTGCATCAGCAGAACAACCATTAAGTAAAATCGAAATAACAGTTGTTGCTAACAATACGGAAACGAGTTTGCTATTTATTCTTATTTTGTTGCGCTTAAATTCCATAAAAATTCGCATAACATATAATCCATGCCATGGTAAAAAATATGTACTTCATAAATGTCAGGGTCTACTTTGTGCCGGATATTGTTATCTTTCCATTGTTTACAATTGAGTTCATAACGCTTATTTTGGCATGATTGTTGTCTACCTCGACATTGGCTAGTTTAAAATCGACTGTGCCGCTCGTATTGGGAAGGGCTGTCATGTGAAAAATAAAAATATCTCCATTTCCTTTAGGCCCCGGATAAGTACTATCAGACGCCTGATCGCCTCCCATAAGAAAAACTGCTTGATTGTAGAGAATGGTGCCTTGGGGATCAATTCCGGGGGGAAATTTACCAATTTTGTTGTCCGCGGCGAGATTTCCTGGCATCAATTGAACCATAATGTTGTTTTGTTGGGCAAAACTTGTAAAGAAACTACCCTGCTCCACCGAATTACACGTGACTTTGGTGGGGTCCCACGTTAAACTACATTGAAAACCCCGGGCAGGAACGTCCGTCGAAACATTTACGGCTACATCAAAATTGCTACCAGGGTTAACAGTTGACACCGAAGGAACAACACTAACTGTGACATTTGCTGCTCCTGCTTTGGTTGTAGAACCACCGCCAGTTGGTACCGAAAAGGTTGGTGACGCGGCTCCAGCGGCACTTCCACATCCCGATAATAAAAGACTAATAACTCCAACTAATAGAAATACCACGACTGTTAGATTTGCACGCAAATTAATTCTTCTCACTTTTATTCTCCTTTTGATTTTTGATATTCTGCTGAACCAATAGAACCGAGAACCATTATTTTAGCCAGTCCCCGGGGATGTAACTCGGGATCGTATTCCAGTGAAACCAGAATGCGGGAATCAGGATTGTTTACCAATTCAATACCGACCGAGTCAGTGCCTGTTGGAATAATGATTTTACCTCCGATGATTTCCAGGTGCGTTTTAAAAGGCTCACCTTTTTTAACATTCCTGGGTAATATATCGTCCCAGGTAATCTCAGGTGTTTCTTTAGTGTTTACTATTTGAGACGGTGCTAAGCCTACTGAAGCGGTTTCTATAACCGATTGAGTTACTTGCGCTTTCGCCCTGGCAGGTGCCAGTGGTCGTCTGCGGTAAATGAAGTAATAAACAACCAACCCTCCCAACAGCAACTCAAAGATGATAATCAGACCGGCTAAGCTCCACCCTACACCCATGAAGCCAGTACTTTTTGAAAACATGACGGCATAAAGGCTGAAATGACTAAGGTTCGCCGTAATTTGATGATTTTGAATATCAACTGAATAATCAGCGTTAACCCATTTATTTGCCTGGATATCAAAATATTCCAGAGCCAAACCACTAGCGTTGATATTATGCGGAACCTGAGCTGCATCATACTGGTAAACGACTGCAATCGGAGAGCTGAATGTCGCCCCGGTCGGGCCCAACTCAACCGCGCTGACGATGTTTTCTCCCGCGGGTGCTGCAGGCACGTTAGCGCCCGCCTGTATTGTAATATTTGTAACAGGGCTGCCATCACTGTTTACCACACGTGTTCCGTTCTTAATGCTCAAACTGACGATTTGATTATTACCGCTATAACGTATATTTCCCTGAAGGAAATCTGTCTGCAGCATCCCACCTGTGTCCATTGAATCGGAGAGATCTAAGGAAGTTACCGGCCCACTGCCCGATAGCGTAGATACTTTCGCAACCTGTACTGGAGAAGTTATTACCGGTCTATTATTAGTTATTACCGGTCTACTCGTTGTAGGTGTAGTGGCAGTTGATGTAGTGGTTGTGGAATTCGTATTAGTTGTTGAAGAAGCAGTAGTTGGAGTTGCAGTAGTAGTTGTGGAAGAGGTAGTAGATGTAGTTGTACTTGTTGTAGAAGTTGTAATTGTAGTAAAAGTAAAACCATCCTTGGTCACCGTGCCGCCGGGGGTAGTAATGCTAAGGTTTCCGGTCGTACCGGTCCCGACTACTGCGGTAATTTTTGTAGATGAATTAACCGCGAAACTTTGAACTGCCGTACCACCGAAACTTACTGCAGTGGCACCGGTAAGATTCGTACCCGTGATTATTACGGAAATCCCTGCACTACCCGAAGTCGGTGTAAAGGATACAATTGTGGGCGGCTGAACTGCAAAAGTAAACCCGGTAAGAGTTGCAGTCCCACCGGCCGTCGTAACGCTAACATTTCCGCTCGTTGCGCCGGCACCAACTGTCGCAGTAATCTGAGTAGCAGTGCTGGTCGTAACTCCAGCAACTACTCCACCTATATTCACCGTATTACCGACATCTCCAAAATTAGATCCTGTGATCACTATCGTTGTGCCAACGCCTCCGGTTTTAGGATTAAAATCGCTGATGGTCGGAGTGGGGGCAAAAGTGAATCCGGTTTTGGTAGCCGTGCCTCCCTGAGTGGTGACAGAGACAACCCCGCTGGTTCCTGCCCCGATTGTAGCTAAAATTTGTGTGCTGGTGTTAGATGCGATTGTGGCAGAAGTCCCGCCAAATGTTACTGTAGTAGCACCACTGAGATTCGTCCCTGTAATAGTTACCGTCTTACCTTGTCCCGTGGTGACCGGAGAAAATGCGGTAATGGTGGGGACTGTAACAAAATTGAAACTTGACGTCGAGTCAATGCTTCCCCCAGTATTCGCTACCGTGACAACACCAGTAGTACCTGTGCCGACTACAGCTGTTATCTGAGTACTCGAAGTAGCGGTAAAACTCGAAGCTGCTGTTCCGCCGAATTTGACTGTAGTGAGATTCGTAAAATTCGTCCCTGTAATGGTCACGGTCGTTCCCGTACCGCCTGTTTTAGGATTGAAATCACTGATGGTCGGCGGGGTAGTGGTTGCATTGGAAATATTGATCTGTCCACTCGTTATTGTTGGATTCAAATTATTAGGTGGACTGTTATTATCGTATAGGATAACATTTGAAAGTGTAAAAGTACCCGTTCCGCTGGCTCCGCTTTTTGCCGTCATATGCAGTATATATACATTACCGGTTCCTGTTGGCCCCGGGGCGACTCCAGTATTAAAGTTATATCCATTTATAAGACTCATAGATACAAAACCACTGGAGGGAAATGTGCCGGTTGTATTATTTGCGGCAGGAGCGCTTGGTAATATTCCCTCGCTCATTAAGCTATTTTGCTGTACAAAAGCTTTAAAAAAAGTCCCTTCCTCGACCGAATTACACGTGACCTTGGCTGGGTCCCAGGCTACCGTGAATTGTATGCCCCGGACTTGTGTACCGGAAGTCACGCTAATGTCGACATCAAAATTAGATCCCGGAGCTACCGTTTGTATTGGCAGTATTGTACTAACACTGGCAGTATCTGCTAAAACGGTCGTCCTGCTTATACTTACAATACTTAATACCAGCACCAAGCCTATCCCGACTCTAACTACCTTTTTAATCATCTATTCCCACCACCTTTGATTTTCCTGGTTTCGGATATATCTTTACCGGTAAGTATTTTTAGTTTCTTCCAATTTTCCTTTTTAAGATGCCTACTCAATCAGGTACTATCCTCCTTCTATTGCATGTTTATGAATGCTACTATCTATCAGCTTCCGTTTTTCTGCGATTTCTTCCAATTACGAAAATTACACTGCCGACAACCAGTATCGTAATCGTTATGATGCCGACAAGCGCCCAGCTGATACCTGGAGTATTTGTGTTAGTGTTGTTATTAGTCGTCAAAGGTAAAACGCCGCCACCTTGTTGGATGAGGTCTCCGCCCAAACCGATAACGACGCCGCTCAACCTGGAAATTGGAATTTCTCCGGATACCGTTTTGTTTTGAGTGGAAATGTTTATATTAGCGCACTTATGCCATGTTCCCTGGCTGAAATAACCCAGGACAAGACTGTCTGTATTATATTTACCGACTTCACTATCGTTGTAATGCACGGTTATGGTCGCCGTGCCTCTGGTCGTGCCTTCAACACGTGCTCCGACAAATTTGATCGCAGTTTTGCCAATGCCGCCTTTGATCGAACCGCTGGAGAACGACACTGCTGTTTGAGGTGCGTTAAGGTAGCGTACCAGAATAATAGTTCCATGGTTATTTGTCCCGGTCAAACTCGCTTCGGCCCATGTCTTATCCGCAGCATTGAACTTTGCATCAGAATCACCAGTAAAGTCTTGATATGTAAGGCTGGGTTCGTCTATTGCCGGAGGAAAATAGTCTTTGTAAGAACGTGACACCAGTGTTGTTGAAGTAGTCGTATTGGTAACATTTGTAGAAGACGTCGTTGTTGTCGATACTGTCGAGAATACAAAACCCGCAAAACTTACAGTCCCTCCGGGAGTTGTGACACTAATTGATCCGCTGCTGCCGCTGCCCACAATGGCAGTTATTTGATAATCAGAATCTACATTGAAACTTTTGGCCGCGGTACCGCCAATGCTGACTGCTGTTGCTCCGTTTAAATACTGTCCGAGTATCACTACTGAGGAACCGTTACCTGCTGTTGTTGGACTAAAAGCGGTAATAACCGGTTTATATAACACTGTAAAAGCAGCATTTGAAGTTGCCGTCCCTCCGGGGGTCACTACGGTAATATTGCCTGTGTCGCCATTCCCCATTACAGCTGTAATTTGTGTGGAAGAGTTGACTGTGAAACTGGCTGCGGTAGTCCCACCGAAACTTACGGCCGTGGCTCCGGTAAAATTAGTACCGTTAATGACAACCGAAGTGCCGCTTGGGCCAGTAGTTGGGCTAAAGCCAGTGATTGTGCAATTAGAAAGGAATGTAAAAGTACTGGCGGAAGTTGTTGTACCGCCGGAAGTAGTTATACTGATCGCTCCGGTAGAACCGTTGCCGACCACTGCCCGGATTTGAGTTGCTGAATCCACGGTGAAACCGGCAGCCGCCGTGCCGCCAAAGCTGACTGCGGTGGCTCCTGTCAAATTCGTACCGTTAATTGTCACTGTTGCGCCACTGGCAGCCGAAGCCGGAGAAAACGAACCGATAACAGGTGTCGCGGTTGTCCCCGATATTTTGAAAAAAAAGGGACTTGATAAACTGCCCCAACCGGCAGCATTATGGGCTTTCACTTGCCAGCTGTAAGTTCCGCCCGGGCCAAGCACCTGATCCTGAACCGTGAAACTGGTGCCGGTGATATTATCAGAGACATAAAATACTGTGTAAGAACTGCCCGATAACCCATTGATTGTCACCGCATAGTAATCAACCCCCGCCACTGCATTCCATTGTAATGTGGGTTTGGTGCTATCTGTTACTGGGCCGGGATTAGTAGCGGTACCGGGTGAAATCAACGTCGGCGCTGCCGGAGGTTGCACCACCTGAAAAGTGAGTGTTTTGGTGTCTAAAACTGCACCGGTTGACAGTACTACTTTCGATTCGGCGGTATAATTACCGGGATCTAATCCGGTAGTTGAACCGCTCTTATTTAGTTTTGCTTTGAAATTACGGGAAAAGGTTGGTATCAGCGACGGCATGGATGGCAAGGCGATAGGAACAACCACCTGGGAAATCTGATTGCCGGAGGAATCTTTAACGGTTACGGTATCTGAAGCATCGGCATTGTAAGGAAGATTTGCATTCGGACCGATTCGACAGTTACCCGTGTTTTTAAATATGGTATCGATTTCCAATGGCGAACCCGCAATTGCCGAAGCTACTGACAGATTGGTAATTGAGCCGCTTGGAGCTGGCGTATAGCCTGTGCCGGTGACGGTAATAATAATTGGTACCACGCTGGATATCATGATGCCGGTATTGCCCTGACCGGTAGGTTGACTGTGCATATATACCGCTGCATATCGTTCTCCCGGTAGAATGCCTGACGGTATAGTGACAGTGATGCTTAAACTCTGATTGACATTGGGACCCAGATGAGTTTTATCGATAGCGACCCAGGTACGTGCTGTATAGGAACTGGTATCATTTTGCGCTAAAACCGGAATTACCGAACCATCGGCATTCTCCCCTAAACCATCAACTTCTAAATCCATGGCAAACGCGTTGGTGACGGTTACAACATAATGGCTGGTGGCGCCGGGAGCAATTGATATTACAACCGGGCCGTTGGTAACGCTAAGTGCACCGGCGTCAGCATTAACACCGGCAGATATGTATAAATTAGTAAAAACAGCCGCTAAAATTGTGATTACTAATAATAGTCTAAAGAATATCTTTTTCATTTTTTCCTCCCCACAAACCCTGCCGAAATTAGGGAGTCCTGGAGCAACGCGAACGTCGCTCCAGGACTATTGTGTTTATACTCTAGTAAAGTGTTGGGGTGCAGATGAAGTTCACGACGATGTGATAATTGTAACCATTAGTCAGGGCATAATCGGTATAACTCATGTTTTGCGTGAAGGTTGTGGACATGGTCAGACCGATGCCATCAGTATGCTGGGTTTCCGGTGTACCGGAACCTAGCGTCTGGACAGTGCCGTCAAGATAAAACGTGCCACTGCTGGTAGGAGTATTAGCGCCGATTTGCAACGGAGCATGTAGTTTAACGGCAGGATAGTAGGTTCCAACTGTAGCAGGTGCAACTGGAGGAAGCCACTTCGTCATTTTACCGTCTGTACCGCCGGTGGAAGTCGGTGCTAAGCCCTGAACAGTGATCTGCCAGGCTTCGTTGCTGGTTACGTTCATGTTGGTATCTGTTTGCACATTATTACCGACATGCATGGTACCAAAAGAGATAGCGCTGGGCGGGGTAAAATTGAAGGTCAGCCCAATATTACCATCAACAATTACCGGGTTGCCGGAAGGAGGGGCCTGATAAATGTAGTTGACGGGTGCTGAAGAATTGTTGCTGGTATTGGTTTCACCGGTAACCGGGACAACCGTTACAACGATGCTGTCCAGAGTGCCGGAAATGGTAAGGGAGGAAGAAGTTAAAGGCCCGCTGGTTGAGTGAGCCGCGATTACGGGGACGGTGACGGTTGTGGCGGGAGTAGTCGCGCCGTCAACAAAGATATTGGCAGTGGTGGCTGCAGGGGAAGCAGCTCCACCAAGGTTCTGGACATTGAAGCTGACGGTATAATTGGCGTTGGTGCCATTGGCAGCAACATTGATGGGTGTCAGATCAGGGACCTGAACGGTGCCAACGGTGACGGTACCGTTGTTGAGTGTTGTGGGAAGCATTACGACATGACCGTTCGCATCTATCGTATTCAGGTTGGAGGCGGGCTGAGTGCCGTTGATAGCAGGATCTAATGTAATATTGTCGATCATGTTATCACCGGCGGGTGTGACGGCGATGAAAACTACGGTGACCAGGGTACCTGTACCGGTCGGACCCGAGGTCGCGCCCAGGAAAGTCTGACCCAGGTTGGAGATAACACCGGCGGCATTAGAGGATGCAACTGAACTATTTGGTGCGGCGATTACCGTACCAAATGATGAGGCCATGAAACCTCCGTAGGTGATGCTGACTACCTGAAGATCAGCTTTGGGGAAGATGAGATTCGCTCCCCACCCAAAGACTTGTGCAGTGGAATTAGCATTAATGCTAACCGAGATAGTTGTTGCACCATTAGCAACATTCTGACTTGCCGGGGTGACAGTCATTGATTCGACGTCGGCAGCTGCCGGACCGGCGGCGATAAGAGTGCCAGCCAGAATGGTAGCTGCCACAATGCCGCTAATTAAGACTTTCTTTAAAAGTGACAGTTTCAATTTATTCTCCTTTACTTATTCTTTTTTATTACTTTTATTGTTTTGAAATAACATGCCTTGGACGGTTCGTCCGTTGTTAAGGTAAGGCTTGGACTGTAACACCGTACCAATAACCAAGGTCGGTGAGAGCTGCGCTGCCGACTGATCCAACACGGTCGATATCCGAACGGAGATGTGTTGTTCCGGTCAAACTGGGATCGGACTTCCCGTAGTCAACTCCAAGTTGGGTAAGGTCGGCGCTGCCAATCGTTCCTGTGTTGTTGATATCCTGATCCGGCACTATTCTCAATTCATGTTTCTGAGTGAGTGCATCCTGTCCGGGGCTATCCAACGTTTCGAACCATTGGACAAATTTATTGTCGTTTGTGAGATTGGAATCACCATTTTTGGTGACCAAATAAAGATAGCGTGAAAGATGATAATGGTTGGAATATATATTGATAGGAGTAGCGGCATAAGCAGTACGATCGGATCCGCTTATATCGTCAATTACGTTAATTTTGCGGATGTGGGCTTCTGTATCGTATCCGACGCCGGCATAGCCGATGGCTGCAGCGGTCGAAGTACTGATGTTGTCTTCCATCAGCTGGGCAGATCCAAATCTATTGGCATCTGTAATGCCCATTAGCTGTTCCTCTAAAGGATAATAATTGGCATAAACATTAGTCACTGATACGGGGTCAGCGCTAGTAACTTGAGGTGTCGCAAAAACACATCCACCGTGGGCAATACTATCGCCCAGGAAACCACGTGTCCCTGAATCAAGGTTTCTGGCATAAACCACAATCTGAACATGGTCGCCACTAATACCATGACCGGGAAGAGCGGGGAATGCAACGCCTGAATCATAAGGAACACCATCATCCCCAACAATACCAGGGGCTGGTACGGTAACTGCTCCGGCATCCCAGTATTCATGGGTGCCGTCTCCGCCTGCGGCGGTTAAAGCATAAACATTCTCGTAGATGCCTCTGATCTGCTGTTTGGTTAATGTCGTAACGTCGGTGGGAGTGTGGGCATCATTAACCATAATGACCACGGCATCAACCCCTGCAATTGTTGCAGTATCTACTGCGGATTCAGTGGACTTAAGCGCACGCGAAGACATGGCAATGTCGGCCAATTGCGTAGGAGCGGCGTTAAGGTCACCAATCCCTGCACCCGAGCTATTCTGAACAAAGTTGGTTGTATCGATCGTGACACCTTGGCCTGCAGAGTTGAAAGTGGCTGTTACGTAGTCGATTACCGGACCAAGCGTAGTTGAACCGTGGATAACTAATTTTGTGGGATCGCTGTTAACGGATGCGCTGACTGCAGACACGGTTAAAGCTGCAGCCATTATTGCGGCGCCTAAAAATAACAACGTCTTGTTTTTAGTGAACATATCCTTGTATTTTTTCTCCTTTTTCTATATTTTGTTTGCCTAGTTGCTCGATTATTCTGTATAATCGAGGGCTATTTGGTTTTTCCTCGCTTTCCTTAGTGCTCACCTCCATAAAGTTGAGCGCACACCAAGCTTGACAAATTCACATAATTTGAGTAAAATTATGTATTGCTTGGGTTCGACCTGAGCTACGGGGAAGTCTCAAGGTGACGCCAGTCTCTATTGAACTTCCCCATAATTTTGCGCATTCTTTCTTCGTTTCAAGTTGTCGAATGTCCGTAAGTCCGGGCGAGATAGTCATCAAATTAGAAGTAAAAGTATTCCGCTTGGATTCATTTCCGGTAATATCTAACTTTCCGCATAAATTCCACAACACATCCTTATAATAAAGGGGTGTTGTTAAGGTTCTTTTGTGTAGATGTTAGGAAAGTTTGAAGATTGTGTTAAGGATGTGTTAAATCAATAGGTATTAAGTACTATACAGGAAACTTTTTGGTATGGAAATGAGTGCGAACCGTTTAGTTTAGAGTGTAGAAAAAGCGACACTTGATTCTGGTATTACATACTACACAGCAAGCTAGATTTATTCGGAGATCGATAGGCATTATGTGAGATTGTAATAGTACTAACGTACGATACGAATATGTGAATTAAACAATTATAATAAAAGTTACCCTTGAACAAGGGAATGCCAAGAGGCAGTCTGAAGTGCTGTACCTTCCGGCCAATTCCGCGTCTGGGAAAATGGTCATTACGATGAGGTTTAATCAGTGAGAACAAGAAACACAATTAGAGTGTTTACATTAGCGCTTTTAAGTCTCGCAATGGCGACATTTCTGCTCGTCCATTTTGCTTTGATCTGGGCGTACGGCAGATTCTATATCTTTGAATCTAATGTCTTGGTGCTGTCACTGGAAACAACATTGATGGTAGCCATTCTCTGTTTCAGCATCTTTTGCATGGTCGACCAACTACGAAAGAAAGATAATTAGAGTTTTAAACTTCAAATTTATACCCGAAGCCGATGACGGTAACCAGGTATTTTGGGGACTCAGGATTTTCCTCGATTTTTTGCCGCAGCCAGCGGATGTGCACATCCACGGTTCTTTTGGAACCTTCAAAAGTATAACCCCAGACTTTTTCCATCAGTTGGTCCCTGCTGAAAACTTGTCCCTTATAACGCATCAAGAAACTTAGTAACTCGAATTCTTTCGGGGTTAAGGTTAAAGGAGAGCCCTTTAATGAGACTTGATGACGGGCGGTATCAACTTCGAGGCCATTTCCCTGCAAAAGGAGATGTGCCTTATTATCTTCCGGCGTGTTGGGAAAAATCGGTTGGTCGTTCGCCTGTCCCCGGCGTAGTGTAGCTCGCACTCTGGCGACCAACTCTCTGACACTAAATGGTTTGCTGATATAGTCGTCCGCGCCCAACTCGAGGCCGACCACTTTGTCGATTTCATCGGTTTTGGCACTGAGCATCAAAATCGGAATCGACATATCAACCCGGAGTATACGGCAGACTTCAAAGCCGTCCATTCCGGGAAGCATAATATCGAGGATAATCAAATCAGGCTTTTCCTTGCGAGCTATTTCAATAGCTTTTATTCCATCCTCTGCTAAAATGACTGAATAGCCGGCATTTACAAGGTTATATTTAATAACCTCGAGCAGATTTGTATCATCATCAACTACCAGTATCTTGTTCAATATTCTCTCGACTTCTTAAATTACTTCGAAAGCAAAGTGCTGAATGAAATGTGCTTAATTCGTCAACATTTTTATCCGGTCAAACTTTTGGGTGAGGGAGTTCGAACTCCCCCACCCTTTGCAAAATTGAATCTTTGTTTTATTAATGTTATTTGTTCAGCAGGGGTGTTCCCTGAAACTTGA
>Ga0182010_10000660_pt1 | contig 19492 bp, 7 predicted proteins | sample 611E1MmetaG_FD_120488 | JGI IMG/M metagenome (GOLD analysis project Ga0182010, IMG submission 120488) | Permafrost microbial communities from Stordalen Mire, Sweden - 611E1M metaG | ecosystem: Environmental > Terrestrial > Soil > Wetlands > Permafrost | place: Sweden: Stordalen | collected...
AAAGACCTGCGAAGGTAACTCCTGCCTGGTAAGCGCCAAGATCTACCGAGTATTCATATTGTGCACCAAGCGGTGCTGTTACTACTATTGTTCCTGTCGGTACGGCACAGGTAGGTTGTACTGTAACACTTGCTGTCGGTACTGCCGGTACTGCAATGACAGTTACATTATATACTGTAGGTGAAGCCGCAGTACATCCGCCAACACCCTGATAATTCACACTTATTGTTTGCAGACCTGTGAGGTTCCATGTTACAGTTGCAGTATTATCTGTACCTAATCCACCGGAAGTGATAAATCCTCCAACAACAGTCCAGATATAATTAGATTTACCAGCTTCTGTAGTATAAATATTACCTGTTGAGTTTAAACATACTGAATTTGGACCTGCCAATCCTGGCACAGGTAATGGATTTATGGTAACAATCACGGCTGTTCTTGTTAAACTCTTACAACCACCTCCTCCATTTGATTCAGCATAATAGGTCGTTCCGGAAACAAGAGCGGTTCCAGCTGGTAACAAGACACCACCTGAAGCAGCACTGTACCAATCTATTGTACACCCAGTTGGTGGTATTGCAACAAGATTAGCTACAGTATGGGCACCACAAAAGCTCTGAGCTGCAGCCGCGGCTGGTGCATCAGGTAAAATCGTGAAATTAATATTAACATCATCAGATGAAGTACACGTTCCACTGCTAATAGTCCATCTTAAAGTATAAGAAACACCATTCAATCCTATAAACTGACTGGAAGGATTTGAAGGTGCAATTAAAGTACCACCAGATCCGCTAACAATACTCCAAAGACCAGTTCCAACTAAAGGAGTGTTTCCATTCAATATAGCAGTAGTTATACCACATTGGCTCTGATCAAGACCGGCCAAGGCATTTGTTGGAATCGGAGATACTGTAATTGTACTTGCATCTACAACACCAATAAGCGCACCATTATTATATGTGAAGTCGGTAAGTTTATAAGTTCCAGGAACAGGTGTTGGTAATGTATAAGGTACAGAAGCAATTGTAACTGGTACCTGAGCAGTTCCATTAACTGTATAGCTTAATGAATAGTTGAATGGAATCGAGAAAGGAGCAGTAAACGTCACAGGTATTCCTGCGTTGCCACATACGGGTCCGACAGGAGAAAGCTTTGCTCTTGGCTTAAGATCTGTAATAGAACCAAGGGTATAATCATCAGAACCTGTTGATGTTACAAATCCAATTGAAGTTGCAGTCCCGTTGAAATTATTGCCGGATGCAGATGTTGGTATTTCAACCCATTTGCTGGTACCTGTATTATAATTTGCTAACCTTATATTTGAAAGGCCACCTGTAATCAGCGGAGTTACATCACCTGTAGGGACCCAATTTATATTTAAAATATTCTGACTCCCTGCCGCAACTTTAACAGTGTAGTACTCAATACCACTTACTCCTAACAATGGAGCCGTGACATTAGCAGACGTGGGGTTTGGATTTTTATATTCGGCTGACCATAATATCGGTCCGGTCTGAGTGGATGAAAGTTTGAGATTGTTTCCAAGTATATTGCCTGGTCCAGCAACATAAATACCTATTGGAAATAAGAAATTGTCGTACTGACTAATTTTCTTAATAAGTGGACCATCTACAAAAGAAGTCGCGCTTCCTCCAGCTGGAAATACACAATTAATATTTGAATTTGTAATTGTAAGCTTTCTGCTGGCTGCTGTATTGATCAGACCGTTAGTCAACAAAAGGTTGCCATTTACATCAATAGCTCCAGTGTCATTTATTCTGAGACCGGCGCCATTATTTATTTCAAAGTTATTAAATGCATTAGTACCTGTAAAATCACCCAGTGCACCACCAATAGTCTGTGCACCTGCACCTGCAAATGTAACAGTTGCACCTGCTCCCGTTCCACTTTTAAATGAACCGGCAAGACGGCTCATCGAACCCTGAATAGTGAGCTTTTTATTATAAACACTATTATCAAGAGTCGGTCCATTAATGATCAAGTGATTACAAATAGTCAGATCTTTGTCAGGGAGAACGCGTGTTCCCGTTCCTGAGAAGACAATATTTGGTATATTGTCATACAGATCGGCTATAATGGAATATGTTCCATTCCCACCATATTCAACAGTGCCGTTATTAGCACAACTTAAAAAGGTAGTGAAAACACCTGCAGGGAAAGATCCACTCTCAAGATAGAGAGTTCCACTACCATCTACTGTTCCCAGATTATGTCCAAAGAATGATGAAGTTACTTTTAATTCATTGTTTATTGTTGTTCTGTAGGCTGTAGCGAAATTTGCATCTAATGTCACTACATGATTAATAATTACAATAAAGCCATTAGGTCCTCCGACAGGAACAGGGTAAGGATCACCTCCTGTTTGTGTCCATATAGCCTGGTTGGTCCAGTTCCCGTCTGCATTACTTGTATATATAGGTACGTTTCCTGGAAAAGCCGTAGAAGTTCCTGCAGTATATTCTCCACTTAGGTTATTGGACGTAATATAGTTAAATGTGATTGTGTTGACCGCTGGGGCCACACCCAAAGTCTTACTCCAGGTTGTCCCCGGAACAAGTAACCTTGCTGCCAGATAACTGCTTTCATCACCATTAACATCTCCCTGTAAATAATTCAATACCAGACTTCCGGAAAAACCTGTAATACCCGAACTCTGAACTTCCCAATAATAGTCAAGAGCATTGGCAGGATCAAGAATTGCAGGATGTCTGCTATTTATATTATTTATACGCACGAAACCAACAGTATTACTCGCTGTCACTGTTAACAGAGCAGGAGTATACTTACCTGATGTTCCAATCGGAAAGAGAAATGAAGTGGCTCCGGGATTAAAGAACTTTCTTAGACCTACGTTACTGAATACACCATCAGATGTTATCATTTTTGTAGCGCTAAAAGGAGCGCCCTGAATATTACTATTCACTCCCAGAGATACCAGGTTTTTCTTAATATCAAGAATACCAAGCGTCATTGTTAAATCTTCCTGCAAGGTAATATTGCTTTCAATTCTGGCACCAGTAGCATTATTTAATGTCATCCTCGCATAAGCTCCAGTTCCTGTGACAACCTGTTGGATTGTTCCATTCAGAATCAGACCACTACCCACAGAGTTATTATCTGTATAACTGGCATCATTTTGCAAATCTCCTTTTAATGATACAGCATTGGCACCAAGAACGAAAGTACCCGAGCTTAGAGTAAGATTCCGGTTTACTGTTGAAGGGTTGCTTAAAGTAAGCGAAGTACCAGGGTTGACGACCAGATCATAAAAATTGGTAGCCCCGGTAATTGTTTGTGCACCTGCAAATGAAGACCCGTTTGTTGCACTAAATGTAGTGAGATTTGTACCAAATACATATCCGCCAACTCCTGGAGTATTTATCAGATTGCCATTGAAGGTTACATTGATGTTGTTTGCGTTTAATACACTATTGGCATTAATAGTCATATTCCCATTCACCACCAGAGGACTAACTAAAAGTCTGATGATAGCAGGCTGACCTGCTGCACCAGTAATAGTAAGGTTGTTTAATGGTATATTGGCATCAAGAAAATAGTTCTGAGTTGTAAGTGCGCCCTGTGAGAATATAATTGTTCCACCGGTTACTGCTCCGGTTTCAGGTCGGAGATATAGGTCACCGAAAGGTGAGGAAGGTGTAATTGTCGCTCCGTTACCTTGTACTATTGTCAGAGTGCCATTCGACATAGTAAAGTTACTTCCGCTGTTCAGGACTTCGAGTTTGGCATTTGTGTTATTGGAAGATTGTCCGTTTATGGTTACATTCCCACCACTCTGTGAATATTTCAACGTACCACCTGCATTCAGTGGATTGCGTCTTATTTGACCATTTACTACTAATGAACCACCCTGGACATCAATGGCAGATGCCCCACTGCTTGAGTATTCTATGTCGTTTGCAGAAACTGTTGATGGAGTGGGTCCAACATATATATTACCATTAATTAATGTCAGTTTCCCGCTCAACAATAAATCCCCTGTAGTATTTGCAGCATTTCCTATAAGAATGTTTGTATTACTGGTATTGCTTGGTAAGTTTACTAATAATCCGGATGAAGCTGGAATTGAGAATGGGGTAGTTGTTGAAATAGTAAAATCCGAATTCGGATTAGTCCGCATGTACCGCAACGTTCCATTCTGTAATGTTAACCAGTTGTCGGTAAGAGTATTAAGAGTCCCGGCGATATCAATTGTAAGTGTAGTAGCCTGTGAGGTGCCCTTGTTTACTGTCACTGTACTGAAAACTGTCAGAGGAGTACCTGAAGTATTTGTAACACTTGCAGAATTAGAACCAAAAAAAGTAACAGGTATACCGGTGAAATCTACTTTTGAAATTGTGCTAAGTCCATGGGCCAGTCCATCTGTATTATTAATGAGATTTCCACCGATTGACATGGCTTGATTTGTAGCACCGGCATAATCATACAATGCAGCCAAAGTTGCTACCTTTACATTTCCGTTTACTACAAAATTCTGTGCAATTGCTCCGTTTCCATACCAAATCAATGAACCACCCTGAATATCTAAATCTCCATTTATGGTAATAGTCTTTGCAATTACAGGTGCGGGGGGAGTAGGATAAGGAATACTCCAGGTAGGGCAAAACCATGAATCCGCATTCTGACCTCTTGTAATAAGGTTCCCATAAATAGTTAAGTTGTTATTCGGGAAGATAATATTTGAACCTCCAAGCGGTGAAAGTATAAGGTTCCCGTATGATAATACACCATTTGGTAACCAATATGTTGTACCTGCTCCGGGGTTTGTTGAATAAAGTTCGGTAGTACCGAGATTAACATTGAAATCCGTAAAGTCACCGGATGGGAAAGTGTATGTACTCTGATCATTCCAGGAGGTTGTTAACCTGAAATTACCATTCCCGTTGGGATGGGTAAGAACCATTCCAAAACTTGAGTTGAAGTTATATCCAATATCGAGAGCAGAACCTTTTTCAATCTGCAGACTTGCGCAGCTCCTGACGTCCGTATTTGGCACAGTGTTGTTCGTAGCCAGGTAAACCGAATCCCTTCCACCTATAATGACTATATCACTGGCACCCGGAACTGAGGCAGCCGGGGCACCTGCGTGTTTTAAGACACCATCGGTGGACCATGTATTGACGTTACTCCACAGACCATTTCCTGCTCCAAGTCCATTTATTCTGCTATAGAATATTTTTGGAGTACCAAATGGATTAGCAGGATTATCATCGCCGGCAGTGTAATCCCCATCAATAAATGCAACATTTTGCAGGAAAGTGCCTGCTCCTGGTTCCCCAATTATATTGTTTACTACATCTATATCAGCAGTTGTCCCCTGTGTCCATGTATTGGTCGAGGTATTGAAACGAGCCGCAACATACTCTGCTTCTGTCACTCCTGCGCCAATAACCACGTTGGATTGATCATATGTATAACCATGTGTGACAGTAGCACCGCCAAGTGTAAAACCGGAGGATTTAACACGCCAGAAATAACTAAGACTTCTGCCGGTAGTAGTAACATTAGGATGTTCAAAATTAACAGGAATAACAGTTATTGAACCGTAAGCTGTGGGAGCACTACTTAATCCGATGGAACCTGGTGTATAATTTACAACGCCAACTGGAAAATTAAAAACAGCCGGGGAAGAATAATATTTTGTAATACCTCCATCTCCGACATTACCAGCTGATTTGATGTATCTTAAAGCTCCTCCATTAACTATTGAGGCAGATGAGTTAAGCCTTAGATTATAAGTATTTATATTAAAAAGTTTATTTTGGGAAAAAGTTAGTTGTCCGTTAAGAGTAATATTTGCCAGTAAAGACACCGGGGCAGCAGCGGCATTTGTATTATTAAGTTCAAGATTCCCAAAAATACCATTGCCGTCGATGCTCTGTAGTAAAGTACCATTTAAAACCACTTTACCCGGACCAGAATGTAATCCAGAGTTGAAAACATTACCGGAAACATTTATGGTGTTGTTATTATCATTCATTGTTGCAAGAACCAATCTTAAATTACTGGTAACATTTATTACTGGTTGTGAACCTGCAAAGTTTAAGACAGTACCGGCGGGTTTGTCGATTGTAAGCTGGTATAATGATAATGGTGTTGCAAGATTTACAGTAAACGTCTGACTTCCTGTTCCGTTAAAAATAGTTGAATTTGTTCCAGGTGTGTAAGTAGTTCCTGAAGCAATAAAGTAATTACCTGCTACTTTAACATCCAGATTGTTCGTAATAAACACTCCTGAATTCAGTGTCAGATCACTTAATACAACAAGTGGATTTGTGTTTAACTGCACACTTGCGCCACCGCTTACACGATTAATGATAAGGTTATTGAATGAAGCCGTACTATTAATCAAATAATTTGCGTCAGCAAGTAAAGTACCTGTGGTAGGTATGATATTTACAGTACCACCAGTAACATTAATATTCGATACCGGACAATTTACAAGAAATGCAAGAGGAGTAGCGGTCGTATTACAAACATCATAAACTGAAAGTGTACCTCCTGACATTGCATAAGCATTTGCGGCATTGTTACTTATGTTGAATGAACCGATACCAACAGCTGGGTCAATTCCATTTACTACACGTGCTGTATTAATTACGGCATTTGCAAGGTCAGATGGAGTAGTATAACTTATTGTGTTTGCAAACCTGCCTCTAACAATTACATTACCGCCAGTTTGGACATATGATATTGTTCCAATCGCGCCTCCCTCGGGATTATGGAATTGTTTGACATCCAATTTACCTCCGTTAATAATTATCTGACCCGGAGCATAACTCCAGTAAAGTAAACCCGAAGATTCACGAGTTGATAAATATCCACTGTTTAACTGTAGTTTACCCAACACGGATAATCCGCTATAGCCTCCTGATGTATTAATTCCATAAGCCGCATTTGATCCACCTGCAATTCCATATGCAGCATTTATTTCACTGAAATCATCAGCTGTTGAAAGCACTATAACCCCGGCGCCATCAAGAACTAATGCGCCATTTCCCGGTATAAAATAATCTGTGGTAGGCGGCCCTACTGTCGCACCTTCCGAAAGAGATGGAATAACTGTGAGTCCTTGTAATACAAGTGTCCCTGTTTTGATCCATAATGCTTTTCTGATATCCGGGTTTGCAGTTGCTGCTTGTGCGGACGCAATATTTGCACCAAAAAGCCTGAAGTCATTATAGGCAGCTGAATATATTGTTAGTTTATAAGTCTGGTCGGTTCCCTTATTTAATATCAGGTTATAAAAATCAGTTGGCCCGTTGCAAGATAGTGTATTATCACTTAACCCTTGAAAATAAACTGTGGCAAAACCGCTTGTCGGTCCATTGACAATTGGAGGAAAACTATTATAAACCGGGTTCGTAAGATTTGAAAAGCGAACTGATCCATTATTAGTAAAGTTTCCATAGATCTGTATCCTGTGTGATTGCTGTTCATAATAATTTAAGAATCCTCCGGTAATTCCATTAATACCTATTGGGGAGACTTGTGTATTTGTTACCCCGGTCCCAACAGTAATTGAAGCGGTATTATCAACAGTAACATTCCCATTTACAACAAGTGTCAATATCCTTGCTGTTGCATCATTAATTCTGAAGGTCCCCTGTTTTACATCTAAATTACCATTTAGACTAATATTATTTACCTGGGTTACAGTACCTGCGCTCCTTATTATAAGATTATAGTAAACTGCCTGAGTAGCTGACATTGACCCGTTGTTATTATATTCAGTTGTACCTCCGTCGGTTGAAACAAAAGTATTTATAACAGTACCGGGGAAATTGGAAGATGAAAGTTTCAGAATGCCGTCTCCCCTCAACGCCGCCAAATTGTTTGTGAACCTGAACGTTGTCTGATCCAAAATGCCACCGGCATTTATAGTTACATCTAGATTTTGATCAGTAACATCTGCTGAGAGCGATACAGTACGTCCTGAGAGAATTACTACTTTATCATTTATTCCGGGTATAGTACTTCCGGGACCAGTTGTGCCACCCGGATCGGTAGTCCAGGTACTCGATTGATTCCAGTTACCGGATTGATAAGAATAGAATATACCGCTTGATCCGACAGTCCAGTATCCGGAAATCGTCGGACTCCCGGTTGAAGTTGCCGGGTTTACACCTGGGGCAGAAGCTCCAGTAGCGAAAGCATAGCTCCCTGAGGTATTTGTATAGGGACGTAACAGAAGCTGATTACCAACCACTTCACCGGCATTATATGCAAAGCTGAGAATGGTACCGCCATTAGTTGTGACATTAGTTGAAACTAAGTCCCAGTATTTATTAATACTATTGCCCAATACTCCCAGATTTGCGGGTACAGCGCCTACTGAAAGTGACCTTACAGCTGCAGCTATATTAGGTAAACCAGTAATTACTAAAGGATTATAATAACCACCGCTTCCAACAGGATAGATTTGATTAAACCCATCATTGGTAATATTACCCGAACGGATTAATCGTCCTGAGCCACTGGTTTCAATCATAGTGGTGACACTAAAAGGGCCACCGGCAATCGCTATTGAATTTGAAAGTGTTAAATTATAAATATCGAGCTTTAGAACACCCGAAGTAAGGGTAAGGGTTCCGCTTACTGTATTAGAGCCTGTTAATGTCAGACCTCCTGTGCGGTTTAAAGAAAAATTACGTACACCGTTTAATACTGCAGGAAGCGAAATTGCTCCACCTGCCGGATTCCCTACGACTATATCAGATGTGCCACCTCCTGTTAATGATCCACTCCCAACAGAAAGTAAACCATTCATGGTCAGAGTATTTCCATTTATAACCATGGCACCACTTGTCAGTGTGGTCAAATTGGTAACGGAAACAGATTGAGAAAGGGTGACTCCAAGAGGATTATTTACTGATAAATTATTGACAATAGCCGGCAGATTAGAGCCTGTGACCTGTGCTGCTGGACCATTATATGCAAATGTAGTGCCTGCTCCATTTGCATTTAAAGTTTGTGTTGCTATAGTAAGGTTACCATTAATACCGTTTACATGTCCGATACCCAGTGTAGCTCCGTTATTAAGTGTAAATGAACCTGCACCTGCAATAACCTGAGTTCCGCAATTCAAAGTGGCTCCAGTGGCAACAGCAAGTGATGGGTTTGTTGAAAAAGAAATAGTATTGGCATTAAAACCACTCATATTAACAGTTTTCCCGGCTGGGACATTCAGAATGGAGTAAATAATATTTGCATTATTGTAGGTCCCGTTCCCTCCCCAGTTAATTGTTGAAGCTGCAATTGCTCCTGCAAATCCAAAATTAAACGCTGTAGTGCTTCCAGAAATACTTTCTAAAGTTCCATTTGTTAAGACATTCAGATCTCCTCCCAGATTAATTATTTGATTACCTCCCGCTCCGCTCCTGAAATTTAGAAGAGCTAGGTTTACTCCATTCCCAATAGTCATATTTCCATTTACCTGAAGGGTACAAGTTCCGGCATTCGTGAAATTAAAAATATTTCCATTTGTACCTAGAACTGAAAAATCTCCTTTTACAGTAATAGTTGTATTAGCTGTTGTTGTTAAAAATATATTTCCACTTTGACCCGGACAATCATAAACAAAATTTCCAAAGCTTGGATCAGCAGCTATAGATGTTGGGCTTGTGGCTGTTAGTCCTGTCAATCTGCAAGTTGAGGTAGCTGCCCATGTTGCAAAAGGTATTGCACCACCATCTCTGGCATGGTTATAAGTGGAACCACTGTTGAAAGTCAAACTTGCAGCTGTACTATTGATTATACCTGTATTGATTATTGATCCATTCACACTTGTTGATACCCCTGCCCCAGTGGTATTGAACGTTCTTCCTAATCCTACATTCAATACTCCGTCTATAGTTGCTGTAGCGGGGTTTGCAAGTGTTAATGTAACAAATGTACTATGTGTAAACGTTGATCCTGAATTAATAACCAAATCAGTACCTGCGCCATTTGTGATAGTAAGTGTGTTTGCTGCAGCAGCTGTAAGTGTCGCATCGGCATTATTTTGAAGAATTAATCTGCTAATTGTTAAATTAGTTAGAGAAGTCATTGTAACCGCTCCGGTTTGCAGGCCGGCAGCACTACTGATATCAGAACCGTCAATAATCAGAACATCCCCTGCAACAGGAGCTCCATTTCCTGCCCCTCCCAGAGTTGTACTCCAGTTTCCGCCATTCATAAATGAAGCGTTCAATCCTCCAACCCAATACCTTGTTGTCTGCCCTGTGGCTACGGAGGACATAGATAAAAATCCAATAACCATGATGCTGGTTAAAACCATGGTCTTCAAACCTGATTTATGATTTCTTTTATTTAACCTTAATAGGGCAGCTTCTTTAACCAGTGTACTACAAAAATGTGTAAAGAGCGTCCTAACGAAAATAAAAACAGGATTTTTACGTTCCATATTGATCAGGTTCAGTTTTGTCAGTCTAATTGTATTCTTCTATATATCAAACAAATAAGCTTAATAAGGATATAGCATTCCTTTTTAAGCCACAGGTTTAGTAACTCAATTTCTTACAATAGCGAATGTAAGCATTTTTCATTCACTTATATCATACAAACAAAAATGTGTTTTCAACATATTAACAAGACTTATTAGCATTACGAATGGTTGCTTAATAATCTCTACATGATGACAATAATAATTTGGGAATTGGTTGCATGCTGAAACAGGTAAAAAGGTCTGCCGTTATTTATTTTATCTAAATTAAGCATTTTTAGTTTAGAATATCTAATCGCTTTGATCAAACTGGATTTCTTTAGTTGATTATATTTTTTCTTCCTGAATGGACCCGAAAGATACATGAACTTCTTTAATTTTTATTTTTAATAATCTTTTGCAGAAATGAAAATTGAATCTATATTTGCACTCTCTTTAAAAATAAAAAAGGAGAATATGGGGGTTTAGCTCAGCTGGTTCAGAGCATCTGCCTTACAAGCAGAGGGTCGGCGGTTCGAACCCGTCAACCCCCACACATACAATGACCCTGCAAACTAAACCGTTCACCTGCGTGATCGGTTTTTATTTTTTAGAGTTGGCTGATACCAGTCTGAATATGAATACAATACAAAAATAGAAAGCCAGGTATCAACCCGGCTTTCTATCAATAATTAATAATTTTAAGTTATCTGTTGGTCAGTTCCTTATATCGGAAAAGACAACCAGAAATATTATTTGGCTTTCTTGTACCACATAAACCAACTTAGTTTATATATCCCTTCTGATGCAAGCTCTTCCTGAGTGGCACCTGTTTTAGGGATTGTCGGGATCAGTACATCATCTCCTGCCTTCCAGTTTGCGGGCGTCATTACTTGTTCAGAACTTGTTTTTTCCAGAGCTGTTACCATTCTTAGGAGTTCATCCGTATTTCTTCCTACCTCTTTTGGATAAAAATAAATTGCCCTGATAGTGTTTTTCGGATCAATAATAAACACGCCTCTTACATCTCTGGTCGTATTGGATTCGGGATGAATCATGCCGTATTTTTTAGAAACTGAGAGATCTACATCCGCAACAAGTGGGAAAGTAATGTTTATCGTCTTCTGATCCTTATATAAAAGACCCTCCATCGCTTTTTTCCACTGTTCATGTGTGTCCAAACGATCAGTAGAAATTGCTATAAGTTTTACATTCATCTTATCAAATTCGCTCTGTATATTAGCGAGCTCAATCAATTCTGTCGAGCACACAGGTGTAAAGTCCTGGGGGTGACTGAACAGAATTTTCCAGCTGCTGCCAAAATCGGAAGGAAACTTTATCTTCCCATTAGTCGATTCAGCGGTAAATGAAGGTGCTGTATCGCCTATCAATGGGATTTTGAAGTTCCTGTCTTCTACTGGTTTTGGCTCATCAAAAAATGTTTTAAAGGAATTTGGATCCTGTGACCATAATTTTGACACAGAAAAAACAAGTAATATAACAATCATTAACTTTTTCATGACTTTAAATTAAAGTTTCTACTAATATTTATTTTTATTTAGACTAATTAAACATTATATAAATTATTATGTTCATTTTAGAAATATATTTAACAAAACCTTAATACTGATAATCTCTGTTTGATCTAATATGCTATTTTATAATGACATATAAATCAAGAAAAACAGGATTAATTGACAATTCAGTGAGGCAATAAAAACAGATCAATCTTTCTTCAAAACCAATAATGAAAAAGGCGTTCAGAAAAACTTCTGAACGTCTTTTACTGTACTAATATAACTTTTCAATCTCCTGATCGGGGCGTGTTATCTCAGTTTTTGGCAGCTTTCTTATACCAAAGATACCAGACAGGGCTGTAAAAACCGTCCGGGACTTTAGTCTTGGCGGAAGCATCAGCTGATGGAGGTGCGGGAACAAGAAGATCGTTACCTGCTTTCCAGTTAACCGGTGTTAAAAATTCACTTTTTTCAGTGGTCTCAAGGGCTGTAACCATTCTGATCAATTCATCAGTGTTTCTTCCAACACTCTTGGGGTAAAAATAGATGGCCTGGATAATATTGTCTGGATCAATAATAAATACACCTCTGACCGACTTCGTAGTATTTGATGCGGGATGAATCATCCCATAAAGTTTTGATATAGCCAGTTTGCTATCATCCACAAGCGGAAATTTTATTTTCACGTTCCCTCTTCCGTTAAGGTCGAGTGATTCCATCGATTTTTTCCACTGAACATGTGTTTCTAGTGCATCTGTAGAGACGACAATCATTTTGACTCCAAGTTTATCAAATTCGTCCTGCAGGCTTGCAAGTTCCATTATCTCCGTTGAACATACGGGTGTAAAATCCTGGGGATGGCTAAACAAAATTTTCCATTTACGACCAAAATCATCAGGAAAATTAACTGTTCCGTTTGTTGATTCCGCAGTAAATGACGGAGCAGTCTCGCCAATCAGGGGGATCCGGAAATTCCTGTCTTCTTTCGATGTTTGTTGAGAAGAAGACATCGAACCGTTTTGTGACCAAAGTTGTGACACAACTATAAGAGCAATAACAATTAACAGCATCTTTTTCATAAGCAACATAGATTTATTTATTTATACTTAGACTAAATAAACATATCAAAATTGTTTATGTTCAGCAAAAAGTTCTATTTTATAACTTATTTTTTAAAAGAATTTTTCCACAGGCATAAGTTACAGGCAGATAATAGAATAGCATTTTATTTTAGTGAAACTTATGCCCTGGTATAGGGGATGGTAAATACAAACATTGTCCCCTGCCCTGATTCTGACTCAACTCTGATAGTTCCACCCAACAAATCAACATAGCCTTTACAAATAGAGAGTCCTAATCCGGTACCGCTATACTGTCGCGAAACAGCACTATCAACCTGATAAAACCTGTCGAAGATCCTGGCATGATACTCTTCAGGGATCCCAATTCCATTGTCCTTAACATGGAATTCAAGAAAATTGTCTTTAAGAACATATCCAAAGTCAACAGTTCCATCCTTTGTGAATTTAATGGCATTGTTTATTAAATTGGAAAGTATTTGAACAAGCTTGGTATTATCTGAAATAATTTTTGAGTCTTCATCTGAAAGCGACGTCTTAAGATTTATAGAAACATTCTTTTGATTCCCCATAATGCTGAACTGGTCATTCAAGCTTCTCAGTGCCGAATTAAGATTAAATTCAGTCAGATTAATTTTAGCCTGACCGCTTTCCACATTTGCTATATCTACAATATCATTTATTATTGAAAGTAGCTGTCCCCCGCTCTGAAAAATTATATCGATATACTGATTACGCTCTTCTACAGTTGTATCTGGTTCATTAAGAAGTGTTGAAAAACCGATTATGGCATTCATAGGTGTCCGGATCTCATGTGAGACATTATGTAAGAATGCGGTCTTCAGCCTGTCACTTTCCTCAGCACCCTCTTTCGCGGCTATCAGATCTGCCTCTGCCCTTTTCTGTCTGGTTATATCACGAAAGCTCCATACACGTCCAACACTTAGTCCATTAATCATTTGAGGTTGTGAATAGCGTTCAAAAATTCTTCCATCGATAAAATCCAGTTGATCAGAACTTTTCGCATCAGGATCTGTATAAAGTTTTTTAATAGTTTTAAGAAATCTATCAGGTTCAAACAGCTGGTCCTTTACAAACTCAAGAATAATATTATCCTCTCCGGATAACATCATTTCATGCGGAATTCGCCACATATCAATAAATTTCTGATTGAACTGAACAATCTTCCCTGACGAGCTAACAACAAGAAGTCCGTCTTCAGTTGATTCAAGAGTTGCCCGCAGTAAAGAAACAGAATTATCGAGTGCGTCTGCTACCTTCTTCCTGGATGTGATATCCTCAATCATAACAAGCATGAATTGAGCTTCGTCGTTTTTGTCACGGATTATACTAACATTTGTTGATCCCCAGATAACAATACCATCTTTCCGGATATACCCCTTCTCGGTATGATAAACCGGAATCTCACCTGCAATCAGTTTGAGCAGTGAAATCTCATCACCCGCAATATAATCAGGATGTGTAAAATCTCTGAAGGTGAAAAGTTTGAGCTCATCTTCACTGTAACCACTAAGATTACAGAATGATAAATTCGCCCTGATTATACCAAAATCTTTACCGGTCATCAGGATTGAAAAAGGACTTTCTTCAAATATTTTTCTGAATTTTTCTTCGCTCTCTTTAAGAATGTTTTCAACGGTTTTTCGCTCTGAAATATCCCGACCAATAGACTGATAATATTTTAAACCTTCTATCATCACAACCCTTGAGCTGAGCTCAATGGGAAAGGTTGTATGATCTTTACGCATATGTATCGTTTCAAATGTCGCAGACTCATTTTCATTAACATTATGGACATTCCAGGTAAGTTGTGCTAATGTTTCAGGAGCTCTTATTTTTTCTACATTCATCCCAATAAACTCTTCACGTGTATACTGATAGTACTCCAGAGCACGATCGTTAGCTTCAATGATATTCAGATCATCGTTAATTAAGAAGATAATATCATTAGCATACTTTAATATATAGTCAAAATGTTTGACCAGTGCAAGACGGGCAACTTCTGCTTCGTACTTTTCGCGATAATATTCTACTCTTTGATTTCTGATTAACACTCCCAGGAAAGAACCGGAAGTAATGAAAATCAGAATAAGGATGATCACTATCATACGTACTTGTAATGTCATACCTTCTAAAACCTCCTCGCGATCCATCTTGGCTACCAGATACCATGGTGTTCCGGGAACTTTATTCATCGCTGCTACCACTTTAACATTTCTGTAGTCAATTCCGTCTGTTGTGCCGGTAATACCCTGAAGTGCCATTGCCGCAGGTAAATTCGCCATTGAATCAGGTTTTTTAAATGTCAGTATATCATTTTTAATATGCCTGAGCTCATTCAGATAGACTATTTCATCACCCTCTTGTCTGAATAAAATAGTTTCAGCACTTTTACTCGAAGTAGGCCATGATTTCAAAAGAGGATAAAGAACTTCCTGAGGGTCGATACGGAGAGCAAGTATTCCCATCACAGTAGTGTCTTTCTGATTGCGCTCTATCAAAGGCACCAGAAGATCGAGATGGATAAAACTGACCTTAGAAGCTTTATGGAGATCTGTAAGTACAATTTTCCGTTGTTTAATAACTTCAGGCAGCAAATTCGTAAGATGATCCCCTATCAGAGTATCCATTCCCGGATAAGCTATTCTGACATTTCCGTTATTCTGTATAAGAAGAGCATTTTTATAATCAAAGTTATCCACCAGCGATTTCAAAGTTTGAAGGATCTCCTTATGTAGTTGATAATTAGATGAGTCTTTAAGATATTCTGAAAACTTCATTACCAACAGGTTATTTTCACCCAGGAACCGGCCGTTATTCACCCTTTCGAGTCTCCACTGTGAAATCTGTCTTATTTTCAGGTATGATATTGATGAAAGCTCGAGTTGCTGCTCAGTCAGAAGGCGATTTCTCTGATAGGTCAAATATATAAAACCCCCAATTACTGAACTTATCGTGATGAAGATGAAAAGAACAAGTAATGGCCAGTATACAGGTGGTTTCTTTCTTTGGGCAATCATTCTTCACTCTTTTTTATAAAGACAGAAGCAAGGATTGATATGAGCAGAATTGAGATAATTATTCCCAGAGATATAAGAATAGGAATCTCAAAATGGAAGTAGGATGATAGCATTTTCAGTCCAACAAAAGTTAAGACAAATGCCAGACCTACTTTCAGGAAACGGAAATAGGTCATTATTCCGGCGATAGCAAAATATAGTGACCTTAATCCCAGTATTGCAAAAATATTGGAGGTATATACAATGAATGTATGTTTACTAATAGCAAGGACTGCAGGGATACTGTCAACGGCAAATATAAGGTCAGATGATTCAATGATTAGCAGAACAAGAAATAAAGGTGTGGCATAGAGTTTTTTGTCCGCTTTGATGAATAATTTGTCGCCGTGTAACGTTTTTGTTACCGGAAGAAATCTTCTGAAGAATCTTACCACCATATTTTTTTCAGGATCAACTTCTGCCTCCTTCTGGAATAACATCCTTATTCCTGTAAAAACAAGAAAACCTCCGAAAATAATTACTATCCATTGAAACCTGTTAATAAGAGCAACCCCTGCAAAAATAAAAATGCCTCTCATTATCAGCGCTCCAAGGATTCCCCAGAATAATATTTTATGCTGATATTGCTTATTTACAGCGAAATAAGAAAATATCAGAATAAAGATGAAAATGTTGTCAACACTAAGAGAGTATTCGATAACATAGCCTGTCAGAAACTCAAGAGCTTTAACCGGACCAAAATCTTTATCCAGATAGATAAATAAATCAAATAACAGAGCCAGAGATATCCAAATGCAGCTCCATATAATTGCTTCTTTTACTGGTATTTTATGTGTATGTTTATGAAATACACCCAGATCGAGTGCAAGCATTGTAAAGACAAAAACATGGAATCCAATCCAGAAATAAATGCTTGTTCCCATTAATTTAGCATTAGCTTGCAAACTTAGGAAAATATTTCCTTAATTCGGTGTTGTTATATTTTACAGCTCATGGGGAAAAAGCAATTAAGCCGCAAAGAATTCTTAGCCAAAGCATTAACCGGAATTGCAGGAATAAGCGTGGTGTCGAATAATATGTCCGCCCTGTTTCTTTCAGGATTCGATTTGCGATCTCTGGGCAAAACAGGTATAAAGATATCACCAATTGCTTTCGGAGCTCCAAGGACAAATGAAGAATCAGTAATAAAATATGTACTCAGCAAAGGAATTAATTTTATCGATACCGGCCGTTCGTACGGTAATGGAAATAATGAGAAACTGGTAGGTAAATCAATTACCGGAATAAGGAAACAAATTGTAATTCAAACCAAGATACGGCTGGAAATGGAGGAGTTGCCTTCAAAAGGAAAAGGAAAGAGAGGATCAGTTGAAATACATGACGCCTTATCATCAAAACTTGAAGCCAGTCTCCAGGCTCTGAGTACTGATTATATTGACGTTCTTTTGTATCATGATGCTCTTGATGAGAATCTTCTTTTTCACCAGGAAACACTTAAGTTTTTTGAAGGCATGAAAAACTCGGGAGTAATTAAAGCACACGGATTCTCAACACACAATGAATATATGAACCTTCCCGCAAGGAACAATTCAGAAGCATTCTATGATGTGGTCATGGTCCCTTTTAACCATAAAGGTTCTTTTGTACACTCAGTAACCAGGAATTATTCAGAGTGGGATCAGTCAAAACTTATATTAATTCTTACTGAAGCTGCCAATAAAGGGATAGGTGTAATTGCAATGAAAACCTGTTCCGGGGGGAAGTATTCACCCTCAGCTTCTATAGAGCCAAGTTATAAAGAAGCAGTCTTATGGGTTCTCCGGCATAAATTTATCAGTTCTGCTTCAATTGCCATGGTTAACTTTGAACAGATTGATGACCACACTTCCTGGCTTAAGGATCAAAATATATAAACTCTGATTACAGATTAGTCAGTTTTTTACCTGTAAAAAACATCTTACAGGTGATGCATATTTCCTGTCAATATCGGGCATTTTACGGCTGATATTTCACAAAATTAAATAATAAATCCTGTTTTTTGATTGTGATTGCGGAAACTCAAACTACTTCAGCTACCACAAAGGTACTGCCTCCTATGAAAATCATGTCATCTGGTTTTGCATTCTTTTTTGCATTATTAAATGCTTCTTTGACACTTGAATAACTCTCGCCTTTAAGTCCGAATTTAGACGCTTCGTTTTTAAGTACCAGTTCATTAAGTGCTCTGGGAACTGAAGCTTTTGTAAAATAATAACTTGCTTTTGTTGGGAACAGAGGCAACACTAAACCCAGATCTTTATCATTAACAAATCCCACAACAATATGGAGAGCCGATTTTTTAATATGCCTGAGCTGATTCATAACATATTCCAAACCTTCTTTGTTGTGCCCTGTGTCACATATAGTTAAAGGAGATGTTCCCAAAGTCTGCCATCGGCCAAGAAGTCCAGTGTTTTTTACAACTTTTCTTATGCCCCCAATGATATCTTTTTCTGTTACAGAAAAAGAATTTTTTAACAAAGTGAATGACGCAAAAACAGCTTTGAGGTTCTTTGCCTGGCAATCACCCCCAAGAGGTGTTTCACCTTTGATCAGGTTAATATCTGACAATCCTTTACCTATGTATTCTCTAATACCGGTGAGACGCTTATTTTCGCCAAGTTCACATGAATATATTTCATCAGCAAAAAAGACCTGAGATTGATTATCATAGGCTTTCCTGATAAAAACATCTCTGATTTCGGATTGTGTCTCACTAATTAACACGGGGATGTTCTTTTTAATGATTCCTGCCTTTTCAATAGCGACTTTTTCAATGGTGTCTCCCAGCAGATCCATATGATCATGACCAATATTTGTAATTACAGACAGGACTGGAGTAATAATATTGGTCGAATCAAGCCGTCCTCCAAGACCAACTTCAATAACTGCAACATCAACCTTGGATTCAGCAAAGAAATTAAAGGCCATTGCAACTGTCATTTCGAAAAATGAAGGCTTTACTGAACCAATAATGTTCTGATGCCTGATCACAAAATTTATCACCTCGCTTTCAGGAATCATCGCTCCATTAACTTTTATCCTTTCCCTGAAATCCTTAAGGTGAGGGGAGGTATAGAGACCGGTTTTGTAACCAGCTTCCTGCAAAACAGAGGCAATCATATGCGAAACAGATCCTTTGCCATTAGTCCCGGCGACATGTATGGTGGGGAATTTAAGATGAGGATTGCCAAAATAATTATCAAGAACAATGGTATTTGCCAAATCGTTCCTGTAGGCTGCTTTACCAATCCTGTGATAAGCCGGAAGCTGACTGAACAGAAAATCAAGAGCATCAGAATATGTCATTATTTTGAGCATTTAGAGTTTAGCGTTTTTTGTTTAGTGTTTTTA
>Ga0182010_10000661_pt1 | contig 19480 bp, 8 predicted proteins | sample 611E1MmetaG_FD_120488 | JGI IMG/M metagenome (GOLD analysis project Ga0182010, IMG submission 120488) | Permafrost microbial communities from Stordalen Mire, Sweden - 611E1M metaG | ecosystem: Environmental > Terrestrial > Soil > Wetlands > Permafrost | place: Sweden: Stordalen | collected...
GCGGAGCTGGCCCAGGCTCACACGCACGAGCTGGCCCAGCGCGACGAATTCCGGGAGATTGCGGCCGAGCGGACCGTGCAGCTAAAGCGATTCGGCGCTTCGGCCGTGAGCTTCTCCTTACTGAATGGGTTCTTGTACTTCATCGACGGTCACTTCACCGGGGGGAGCTGGTACTTTTGGCCCCTGCTAGCCAGCGGCGCGCTGCTGGCGATGCAGGTGCGGCATGTGATCTTCCCCTACGACAAGATCCTGCGGCGCCGGCGCAGTGAAGAGAGGCGGCGCGAGCGCGAGCGACGCCGATTCGCGCGCGAGGCATGGAAGCGCAGGCTGTTCGAGGGCGGCACCACCGTGGCACAGGGGGCGAAGGAATTCGAGACGGCAGTGCAATCCGGAGTGGCGGCCTTGCTGAGGATCGCCACGCGCAAGCTGGAGAAACACGTCGAGCGCGAGGAGAGGCGGCGCGACCGTGGTCCGACCGGCCGCTAGTGCGGCTTGCCAGAACTTTCCATCCCTTCAACTTCTTCTGGCGGGCAGCACTAGTGGGTGAACACGAGGGTGACGACAAGGTGAGTAACCCTGCCGCGCGCACGTAACGCACTACCGCACCATGCGAAGAGGCATGGCATCGGGCGCTCGCCCACCGCGGGGTTCGAGGTGTCAGTTCACAATGTCGATGGTGCCACCCATCGGGGAGTGAATGGAGCAATGGTAGAAGAGCGTGTTGGGAGCGCTGCTGGGAACCGCAAATGTCACGTCGCCCGCGGTTGCTCCATTCCCAGTAACGCCGGTGCTGAAGGCGTCGCCTATCCCGGTGGTGCTTGCGGTCTTGATGTAGAAGGGATGACCCGGAGCATTCACGGAGAAGACATAGGTGCTCCCGCGACAGAAGGTGAGCGTGGGATTGGCCACCCCATCGATCAACCACGCCGTCATGTCACTGTTCACCACCATGAGGGTGCCTGGCGCGTGGCAGGCAACGCCAGTGGACCCACCGGTGGCGGTCACTCCGCCCGTTGCGGGCGCGCCGCCGGTGGCGATTGATCCGCCAGCGGTGGTTGCTCCGCCCTTCGCGGTTGCGCCGCCAGTGCCGGTCGCTCCGCCCGCCGCCGTGCTCCCGCCTTTTGCTGTCACGCCCGCGGTTGCGGTCAGCCCACCTGTCTCCGCTACCCCGCCCGCCGCGGTCGCGCCGCCGGTCGTACTCTCTCCGCCTGCCGCTGTCACGCCGCCGCTGGCGCTGACCCCGCCGGTGGCGGTTATGCCGCCTGCCGCGGTCACGCCGCCGGCCGCGCTCTCTCCGCCCGTCGCGGTCGCGCCGCCGCTGGCGCTGACCCCGCCGGCAACGCTCACCCCGCCTGCTGCGGTCACGCCGCCGGCCGCGCTCACGCCGCCGGCCGCGCTCACCCCGCCCGTCACCACTACACCGCCTTGCCCTGCAGTCGTAGCGGAACCTCCAGATCCCGTTTTCCCACCGGTGTTGTTGCTATTCGTGCCATTGCTGCTTGAACATGCGGCCAACCACACCAATCCAACAGCCAGCACACTAGGACATACTTTTCGCAGGTAGATCATTGATTTCCTCCGGTAAGACACCCCGTCTTGAAGTCTTCTGGTTCGTCGTTCCTCGACGCTGCGGCACCGACAATCGACTCGCGGGCCGTCGAGAAACCGCTGCCCCGGACAATGAAGCATTCCACACCGACGCAGGCCGTGTTTTGCTCCTTACACCGGAAGGCGGTTCATCAGTTGGATAGCGGGGGTGCTCAAATGTTTCAGAGAAAAGGCTGCACGGCATGGGCTGGTGGAGCACCGCGGTACGCCGCCCAATCTCAGGAACATGCGGGCCACGTCCATACCGATGTCTCTATCAGTGTGTCCAAAGCCCGGGTGGGCGTTGGTGCGGGCGCGGCTGGTAGACATTCTCCATGAAGACAGCCGCCTGTCGCTCGCGTACGACGCGCTCATGGCCGCGCGGCCGCACCGAGGCGTGCGCGGTCGCGATGGCGCTGCCGATGACGAGGGCCACCGCCAGCGCAGGAAGACGCCGGCGCGACGGTATGCTGCGGAGGAGAATGATGGCGCATGCCCCCACGGCCGCTGCCAGGCAAGCCATGGCGGGGAGCGCCGCCCACGGATTGGGCACGCCCAGGAGCGACAACCAGGTGTGAGGGAGAAAGCCACGCAGGGCCAGTGGGAGGGCGACCTGATAGAGCGCGTTGGTGAAGGTGTCCGAAATGTAGTTGAGCAGGGTCATCACGGAAGTCGTCAGCATGGAGAGCACCACCAGGGCCACTGCTACCCCGGCGGCCAGCACCTGCCCCCAAGCGCCGGATTCACGGCCCGGCCTCGGGCTTTCCCCCAGCGAGCGGAGGAAGAGTGCCAGCGGCAACAGCAAGAACGGCACGAGGGGTGTCAGGTGGCGCGGCCCCGTAGTCCAGCCCCATGAAGCGTAGCTGAAGCTGCTGGTGAAGTAGGCATACAGGAGAAGGGTGGCCAGGCTAAGCCACAGCTCGGGGTTGCGCCGTAGGGACCGCGGATCGAAGAGACGCGGCAAGGCCAACAACAACATTGGTGACAGGGTGAAGAGCCCGCGCAGCGGGGAGAAAAATGACTGCACCAGCGCGCTGGCATTGGGTAGCTTGATGCCGAGAAAGCCGCCCTGGTGCCAGCTTTGATAGCCGACGTCGTTGAGGAAGCGGTAGCCGCTGGTGAGCGGGTGTCCGAAGGCCACCTGGTGATAGGTGGCCAGTGCAAGCACGGGTGGCAGGAGGCCCAACAATGCGTACAGCGTGGCCCTCCACCTCCCCGACCAGCCGCCGGGGACGGTGGTCATGGCATAGCCGCCCAGAGGAATGAGCGCCAGGACTCCGGTGTACTCGGCGGTGACGGTCAACCCTGCGAGAAAGCCGGCCACGACATAGCCCCACGCGGGCCACTCATTGCGCCGCAGGCGCCACAACACGTAGAAGCAAGAGAAGGCGAGCACGGCCGTAACCTGGTGGCTGACGAACTGCTCGGAGTAGCTGAAGGCCAGTGTGCCGAACGCGTACGCCAAGGTGAGCACATCGTTGAGCGGCTTCGTAACAAGGGTGCCGAGATAGCGGCGAAGAAGGACCAACAGAAGCAAGGACGGCAAAACCAGGCAGACCAAACGGGCAAAGAACACGAGCGCGAATTCGGGAACGTCGCCATGCGCGAACTTCAGCGCGGCGTAGACCGGGGCCGCGGCAAAGGCGAGCAGCGGCGCTTTCGAGGGAAAGGTGTGCTGCTCGTTGTAGAGCGGATTGCCCCGCGTCTGAGGACAGGCGATCCGATCCCGGATGGCACCGTTTGCACCGCGCGCAACCGCCACGCACGACAGATCGCCGACCGGTCCTTGCGTTCGGAGTTCCTCGCCGATTTCCAGGCTGCGGTGGTCGATGAGAGCGCGACTCTGCAGCAAGCGAGACAGCTCGTTGGGGCTACGCAACTGAGGCAGATAGGGAAAAACGTAAAGGTAGACGAAGGCGGGTAGCAAGAGCGACCAGTGCCGGCGCAGCCAGGCCGGCAGTCCGCGCGACGGAACAGGTGGCGACTCTGTCGCGGGCGGCGATTCCGGCGGCGGACTAGGTGGCGTGTTCCGCGCTGCGACAGCAGCGCGCGGATCCCCGGGCGGGGCAAGATCGTTCGAAAGTGTGGACGCGAGGGAAGCCGGCGAGGAATCGCTCATCAACGCCAGCCAGTCTCCCACGCCGGCCCCCGGGCGGACACTGGAAACGCTGCGGAACCCGGGCTCCCACGATTCCACGATTCCGCTTGCCACATTTCTGATTCCGGCATATTCATCTTCGCGTTGTCACGCTGAGGCAATCGGAGCGGCGTGCCCAGACATTGTTTCACGCTACGAAACCTGCACTGAGAAGTACAGGGAGGAGGGCTCATGACCATCACTCGTCTTCGAATCCACTGTCCTCGGGCGTTCTTTCTCTCGGCAGTCGTCACGCTGGCGGCATGCTCGAGCTCGCCGAACACCAATCATGGCGGGCAGGGCGGAGGCGCGGGCAAGGCTTCAGCCGGGTCGGGCGGAAGCGCGGGTGGCGTCGTCACCGGCGGAAAGAGTACTGGGACCGGCGGCATGACCAGTTCGGGTGGCCTCAGCAGTTCGGGCGGAACAACGACGACGGGGGGCGCCACGGCAACTGGTGGAAGCTCGGGCGGCGCAACCAGCTCGGGTGCGGTGACGGTACCGGGCTTGCCCAACCCTTCGGCCGTGCTGGAAACCCTGCGACGGGCGAATGACTGGTTCATGAACAAGCATCCAGATCCCACTGCGGACATCGTCACGAACAAGACCAGGCCCAGCAATCTCTGGACTCGGGCGGCGTACTACGAAGGACTCATGGGGCTGTACGGCGTCGAACCCGACGCGACCAAGAAGCAGAGCTACTACGACTACGCCGTGACCTGGGCGTCGAGCCCGTCGCATCCTTGGCTTCTGGCAAACACAAAAGCAGGTGTGATGTCGAACGACGCCAACAACCAGGCTTGCGGCCAGACATATATCGATCTCTACAACATTGACAAGCAGGACATTCGGATTCAGGAAATCAAGGCCAACATAGACGACATGGTGGCGAAAGGGACATCGAATGTGTGGTGGTGGATCGACGCCATCCAGATGTCCATGCCCGCGTTCGCGAAGTTGGCGGCCTTGTATCCCGACGGCGGCTACCTCGATGCCATGTGGAACCTCTACAATGACGCTCGCATGAACGAAGGCGGAGGCTTGTGGAACCCGAAAGACGGCCTGTGGTGGCGCGACCTGCACTACACGCCAAGTCTGCCAAGCCCCAGCGATGGCGGCACCGCGGCCGGCCCCGAAGCCGGCGCCGCGGCCGGCCCCGATGGCGGCACCGCGGCCGGCCCCGATGGCAGCAGCGACGGCCGCACTGATGGCGGCAGCGACGGTCGCACCGATGGCAGCAGCGACGGTCGCACCGATGTCAGCATCGCTCCCGGCCCGGATGGCGGCGGCGATGCCGGCACCGATGGCGGCGGCGATGGCGGCACGGCTGTCGTCCCCGATTACAGCACCATGTTGACGATGACCGCCAGCCTGAGCTCGGCCTTGCCGGCGCAAACCCAGGACTCCTACATCGTCGCCCCGAACGGCAAGAGCCTCTACTGGTCGCGGGGCAACGGCTGGGTTTTCGTAGCGCTGGCGCGCGTTCTCGACATCCTGCCCACCAGCGATCCGCATCGGGACACGTATGTGGCGGATTTTAAGGCCATGGCCAAAGCTATAGTGCCCCTGCAGCGCAGCGACGGCTTCTGGAACGAGAGCCTTTTCGATCCCAACCACTGCGCCAGCATCGGCCTGGCCGGGGATGATGGTCCGGAAACCAGCGGAACCGCCTTCTTCGCCTACGGCCTCGCCTGGGGCATTCGCAAGGGACTCCTCGACGCGGCTATCTACGGGCCGGCCCTACAGAACGCCTGGAACGGCCTTTCCACCATCGCGCTTCAGTACGACGGCCTGCTCGGCTACGTGCAGTCCACGGGCGCTGTCCCCTGCACCGAAGACTCCATGCACCCAGGACGCCTGGGTCCAACTCAGCTCGCCGACTTCGACGACTACGGGGTCGGGGGCTTCCTGCTGGCTGGCAGCGAGGTTTACAAGCTGGCGAACAACGGCACGCCATCCACCAGTGGCGGATACAAGTGCAACATGATCATCGGGGGCAAGCTTTCCACCGAGTGGTACGCGGCCGGGTTCGAGAGTATCGTGGACGACAGCCGTTGGCAGATCATCGGCAAGTCGGAGGCCTACACCAACGTGTGGGCCGATCCGACGAACGCCTACTGGTCGACCGCGCCCACTTCACCCTGCACAGACAGCAGCGACAATCCCGACCGGATCATCTTCATCGCCTTTAATTGGGTCTATACGAATGTGATTCAGTTCCAATTCGATCTGGAGAGTATTGTTGCCAACATTCAGGCGAAGTATTCGAACGTCAAACGAATCGACCTGATGACCATGATCCGCAGTCCCAACAATCAAACCTGCGGCCACCCGACTGGCCAGGACTGGGTGCAGCCGTTCGTCGACGAGGCGATTGCCAATGTCGTCGCCGCGCCCCATACCGTACAGCTCACGGTTGCGCCGAAATTCTACGTGCCGGATTGCAGTGCGTTCGATCCCAAGACGACGCCACACTTCACAGCGGATGGCAACACGGCGATGGCCCACATTATCGGCAGCTACTACGCCACGGATCAGTGAGACAAACGCACGGCGAATTCGGTTGTGTGCGCTTTCACTTTGGCGCACACAACCGCGTGGTTGGGCGCCACACTTCATCAAGCGCTTTCGCGGTGTGGCCACCCGGCATGACAAGACCGCACGGAACGGCCCCTCCCGTCTGCCTGGCCGGTGTCTGGCTATGGCTGACCCAAGAAGTCCTCGGTCAGCAAACATCGGCCAGCGTGTGCGAGTGCGGTAACGCGAGCGACCAGCGTGGCGCGGCCTGCGTGGGCGGCTCGCGCGACGGGCGCGCGAAGCGCGGGGTGGGCTGTCCGTCCCGAAGCCCTGTGGGTGAGCGTGAGCGGCACGCGGCACGCTCTCCGCCTTTCGCGTACCCCACACGAACTCGCGCACGCCCACGCCCTCGCGTGCGCCTCGACACTCCGTTCACTGAGCACTGACAGTAGCCGACCCTGGCGTCAGCCCGGATGAACTGGCCGCCACCACGATCGGACCTGCTGCGCCGGTTGACCGTATGATGGCCAATGCCTTGCCGCTGAACGCATTCCGGGTGGTGCCCTTGTAGGACGAAGTGTCGATAGCATTGCCGTTGTCAACACCCACGATCTCGCCGGGCCCGGACACCGAGAAGGTCAGTGCATTGGCAGCGGTTGGGACGAAGATGCCATTCGCGTCCTGGATATCCGCGGTGACAAAGGCCAGGTCTCTGCCATCCGCGGCGATCGTGCTCCGATCCGCGGAGAGAGCGACCTTCGCCGCAGCACCCGCGGTCTGCACTTCCTGGCTGACAACCACGGAACCGCCGCGTTTGCCTTCGGCCCGCAGGGTGCCGGACGCCCATGGCACATTCCATTCCAGATGCAAAGCGCCAGATGCAAATGTCTTGGAGCCCTGCGACACGTCGTTTAGGAAGAGCTCCGCGCTGTCGCAGTTGGTGTACACGAACACGGTGACCGTGGTCCCAGAAGTCCAGTTCCAGTGGGGCAGGATATGGACCATGGGGTCAGTCGTCCAGTGGCTCTGGTAGAAATAGAAAATATCCTTGGGGAAGCCGGCGGTGTCGACGATGCCGAAATAGGAGCTCTTGGCCGGCCAACCATAGGGGGTTGGCTCACCGATGTAGTCGAAGCCGGTCCAAATGAACTGGCCAGCGACAAAGCTGCGACTGACATCGTTCTTGTAAGAACTCTCGGCGGACGAACCCCAAGCGACGACGCTGTTGTCGTACGACGAACACTGCGTGTCGGAGCTCGTCAGGATACTCTTGGAGGCGGGCGTTTCGTAGATCCCACGGCTGCGCACGGCCGACGAGGTTTCACTGCCAAAGAGCTTCCAAGTAGGGTGGGCGGAGTGGTCTGTATCGTAGCGCGATTCGGCGTAGTTGTATCCCTGCAAATCAAGCACGGCAGCCACGGCTTGGTTGGCCGCTTGTCCAGCGTTGTTGGATGCCCAGGTCACCGGACGGGTGGTGTCCATGGCCAGCACCCAGTTCCTCAGATTCGTGGCGGTGCCGGTCGTGGGAGAGGGGATTTCGTTCCCGATACTCCACATGATGACACTCGGATGGTTGCGGTCACGGCGTACCATGGCTTGAATATCGGTTTGCGCCCATTGGGCAAAGTACAGATGATAGTCATTCGAGTTCTTCTTTGTCTCCCAACAATCGAAGGCTTCGTCCATGACCAGGATGCCCTGGCGATCGCAGACATCCAGCAGTTCTGGAGCGGGCGGGTTGTGGGAGGTGCGGATAGCGTTGACCCCCATGGCCTTCAGGATCTCCACCTGGCGCTCGATGGCTCGATAGTTGATGGCTGAGCCCAAGGCGCCCAGGTCGTGGTGCATACATACCCCGCGGAGCTTCGTGCTTTCGCCGTTCAGCGAAAAGCCGCTGGTGGCGCTGAAGGCAGCGGTCCGGATGCCCAACGGGGCAAGGTACGTGTCCAGTGTGGCGCTGCCGGTTTTCAGCTCGACCTTGACCTGATAGCGATTGGGAGAAGTCGTGGACCAGAGCTGGGGGGTCGCCACGGTGAGGCTCTGGCTGATGGTGGCAGTAGAGGCGGCCGCGATGTCGCTGGCCGGACTCGTGTTGGTGGCGACTGGGACGCCGCTGGGATCAGAGATGGTGGTGGTGACCATGACTGACTGGGAAGCGGTCGATTGGTTCTGTACTTCTGTGCTGACCGAAACGGCGGCAGAGCTGTTGCTGACGGTGGGCGTAGAGACGAACACGCCGCTGTTGGTGACGTGTACCGGATTGACCACCGTCAACCAGACATTGCGGTAGATGCCGCTACCGGAGTACCAGCGGCTGGTCGGCTGATTGTTGTTAACGCGGACGGCAATGACATTGCTGGTGCTGCCAAAATTCACATAGGGTGTGAGATCGTATTCGAAGCTGGAATAGCCGTACGGCCGTGTCCCCAGCGATGTGCCGTTGATCCACACCTGGCTATTCATGTACACCCCATCAAACTCGATGAGTATTGTCTTTCCGGAGTCCGCCTGATCCAGCGTGAAGGTCTTGCGGTACCAGCCGACTCCGCCGTCCAAATAGCCACCTCCACTCCCTGCGGGAGAGGTTTGATTGAAAGCCAATTCGATGCTCCAGTCATGTGGCACGCTCAGACCGCGCCAGGTGGAGTCATCGAAAGTGACGTTCTGGGCGCCGGTGACGTCGCCCCGGTTGAACTTCCACCCAGTGTTGAAGTCTTGGCCTCTCAAGCCGTTGTAGGCGGGTGTTTGAGCGGGTCCGGGGCCGACCGGCACATCCGGCCCGGCATCGAAAGCGCCGGCGTCGCGAATTCCCTGTCCGCCAGCCCCGCCCCCCGCAATGGTGCCGCCCTGGCCACCGGCTCCGCCCTGGGCCTTGCTCCCGCCTTGGGCACTGCTTCCGCCCTGGGCTTTGCTCCCGGCTTGGGCACCGCTCGCCCCCTGACCACCGCTGGCGCCCTGGCCACCGGACGTCGTTGCGGTCGTCGAGCCGCCTGCCGCCGTAACGCCAGCGGTCGCGGTTGTGACGCCGCCCGTTGCGGGCGTAGCGCCGCCCGTGGTCGTACCGCCTCTCGCGGTTGTGACGCCGCCGGTGGCGATCGTAGCACCACCGGAGCTGGTGGTGGTCGGCTTGGACCCGCTCGCGCAACCCGCCCCAACAGTGAAGAGCGCGGCCAAGAGACAAGGGCAACTTGGCTTCCGGATTTCGAGTTTCAAGGTGGTCGAACTCCTGGTGACCTGTTGTCACAGTAGCAGTTATCCAAAGAAACGGCTCACTAGGATTTGGTGAGGTGGACCACGGAACATAGAGGAGAGAGCCAAAGACGCGCGCAAGACAGGCAGCGGCGGTTGGGGGCACCGAGCGACCAGGCGAGAGGTTAGGGCCAAGGGCCTACGCGGCGTTGGCTTTTGGGCCACTCCATCCAATTGCAAACGCAGCGGGCTAGTGCGTTGCGACGAGAGCTGCCGCAATTCGGGCGCGTTGAGATGACACGGGAGTGATAAGAACGGCACGCATGGTGAGAAACGCGACTGGCAGGATCCCTCTACGGGCTGCCTTGATCGGCCTTCCGGCCATTTCTCTCTGGATCGCGAACCCATCAAGGGCCGCGTTGCCGGACCATGCCGGGGTCGCTCACCTCACGGTTCATGTCGACCAGGACGGGCCAAGGATCAGCCCCCTTCTTTACGGCGTCTTCTTCGAGGAGATCAACCGTGCAGGGGAGGGTGGGCTGTGGGCCGAGATGATCCAGAACCGGTCCTTTGAGGACGACCGCAAGGAGCTGGTTGGTTGGAAGTCCACTGGGCCGGTCAAGGCCAGGCTGGACAGAACCAGGCCGCTGCACCCCCAGAATCCCACTTCCCTGTGCCTCGACTTCTCGGGTTCCGACGCGAGCATTGCCCAGAATGGTTTTGGCCGCGACAAAGGCAAGGACCACGACGCCTATCCGGGCGGGATGGCGTTCCGTCAAGGGGAAGCCCTTCGCTTCTCCCTGTATCAGAGGGGCGAGTCCGCCCTGGAAGTCCGCTTGGAGGGCAAGGGCGACAAGGTCCTTGCAAGAGTGCCCCTCCCCGCGCCTGGCGGCGCCTGGGCGAAGGTTGAGGTGACGCTGGAACCCTCGGCCACCGACTTGTCCGGACGATTGGTCTTGGCGGGCAGAGGCCCGGGAAAGGTCTGGATCGACCAGCTGTCCCTGATGCCGATCTTGACCTGGAAAGGGCATGGACTGCGCCAAGACCTGGCAGAGAAAATCGCGGCCCTGAAGCCGGCCTTTATCCGGTTCCCCGGGGGTTGCTTTGTCGAGGGCTTGGATCTGCCCAATGTCCCGCGATGGAAAGACACGATTGGCGATCCGGCCGGACGCCGCGGGGTCTTGAACCGCTGGGGCTACCAGTTGTCAGGCGGGTTTGGGGTCCACGAGTTCCTGCAATGGTGCGAGGATCTGGGCGCTGAACCAGTCTACGTAGTCAATTGCGGCATGGGTCACGGCTACGTGGTGCCCATGGACAGAATGAAAGAATGGGTGAAGGACGCGGTGGACCTGGTGGAATACGCCCGGGGCTCGGTCGACAGCCACTGGGGCGCGGTTCGGGCCGCCGCGGGACATCCGGCGCCCTTCAAGCTGAACTACATTGAGATCGGCAACGAGAACGGCGGGCCCGAGTATGCCGAGCGATACGCTCTTTTCCACGACGCCTTACGAGGGAAATACCCGGACCTGCACCTGGTCGCCAATTTCTGGGAAGGTGAAATTCCCAAGACCCGCCGGGTGGAGATCCAGGACGAGCACTACTACCTCGATACTGCGGGGTTCTTGGGCATGGCGGATCACTATCGACGGGTCGATCGCAAGAGTCCCCTTGTCTACGTGGGCGAGTACGCGGTCAACAATGGGGCCGGAGCCGGGAATCTCTCGGCCGCGCTTGGCGAGGCGGCCTTCCTGACCGGCCTGGAAGCCAACGGCGACCATGTCGTGATGGCGTCCTACGCACCCCTGTTGGCGCACACAGCCTGGAAAGCCTGGAATCCGAACGCGATCGTCTTCGACCAAGGCCGCTCGTACGGAACGCCCTCATATTACCTACAAACCATGTTTGCGCCCAACCGCGGCGACGTGGTTTGCCCAAGCGAACTCGACCAGCCGGAGATTCCATACCAGGCCCCAAGAGGCAGGTTCGGCGTCGGAACCTGGGGGGACACCCAGGTCGAATTCAAGGATGTCTCGTTCGCCACCCCGGATGGCAGGCGGGTTTTCGAGAGCGATTTTGCCCGCGGCATGCAGGGTTGGAAGCCCTTGCGGGGAGCGTGGATGGTTCAGGACGGTGGTTTGCGCCAGACCGGGAGGGCAGACGCCTTCGAGGTGGCCGAGATCGCGGACAGCCACTGGGGCGACGGCGTTTTCGAGGTGCGGGCGCGCAAGATTGCGGGCGTCGACGGCTTCCAGATCCAGTTCCAGGCCGAAGAGGAAGGTCAACAAAGGGTTTGGAACGTGGGCGGCTGGGGCAACGTCGGGATCGGGCTGCAGGGGATCTTCGGTGAACCGAGAGTACCGGGAAAGGTCGAGACCGGACGTTGGTACAACCTCCGCGTCGAACTGTCTGGACCTCGCATCAGGTGTTTCCTAGATGGGAAGTTGGTGCAGGAAGTGGTCCGGCCGAACCCTGCACGGCTCTACGCGGTGGCGAGCCGGACCGAGGACGGCAAGCAGATCATCCTCAAGCTGGTCAACGTCGGGACGGTTCCGCGCCAGATCACGTTCGACCTGCACGGTGTGATCCGAGTGGCGCCCAGGGGCCGGGCGCTCGTGATGACCAGCAACGATGTGAACACCGAGAATTCATTTGAGCAGCCATTTGCCGTAGTCCCGGTGGAATCGGTCCTGACCGGGATGGCAAGGAGTTTCACCCGGACGCTGCCAGCCCATTCGATCAGCGTGTTCAGGCTTGGCGTAACCCGGTAGCGGCACCAGACTCCCATGGAAGAGACGAATTCGCGTGCCTCGTATTTCAAGATCCTCTGGATCCTCCTCCTCGGGTTGGGCGTCGAGAGATTGCTCATCGCTTGGTTTTGCGTCGGGTCGGACGACGCACACACATGGAAACGGTTTGCGTCGACGATCAATCAATACGGACTGCTCTACTGCTACAGGTTCCTACGCGAGTACAACCATCCGCCGCTCATGGGCTACGCCGCGTGGCTCCTTTTCAAACTATCGCAAGCCACGCACCTGTCTTTCTTCTGGCTCTTCAAGCTCATTCCGACGGTCGGAGACATCATCGGCGCTTGGGCGCTGATGTCCTTTCTGCGAGCTTCCGCTAGGCCGCCTTGGGTGGGCTTCGTCCTCTTGGCCGTGTCGCCGGTCTCCGTGTTCATTACAAGCCATCACGGCAACACGGATTCCCTGTGTGCAGGGCTGTCCTTCTTGGCTGCGGTCTTGCTTTGCCGCCAGCAGTTCTTCTGGGCAGGACTGGCCATGGCGGGTGCGCTGAACACGAAGCTGATTCCGCTGTTTCTTGCTCTCGCCCTGCTTGTCCAGTGCCAAGGACGGCGGCAATGGCTCCCCTTCGTCGCCGGCCTTTCCATAGGCCTGGTCCCCTATCTGCCTTTCCTTGTGTCAGCTCCGAAAGAGGTCTATCGAAACATGTTGGCCTACAACTCCAGTGCCGACCATTGGGGCTTGTGGGGTGTCTTCGACTACCTGTCCCATACGCCCAACATCGGCCCATCCATGGCCAAGGCGGCGCAGGTCTACCGCAGCGCCGGACGCTGGATACTGCTTGCCAGCACGTGCGCTATCGCGCTCTGGGCGCGCCACAAGAAGCGATCCTCGGTTGAGGTGGGAACGCTTGTCACTTCAACGTTCCTGGTTTTGGCCCCCGGCTTCGGGGTGCAGTATCTGGTCTATCCGCTGCTCTTCCTGATCGCCGTGGATGCGGTCGAGGCGGTGGTATTCTCGATCATTGGCGGCGCCTTTCTTTTCACAATCTACTGCGGATATTGGAACGCGAGCGTTCCCTTCGACACCCCGTTCTCTACCGCCCTCCAGCCGGGGCCCTGCCTGGTCGGCTACCTGGTCTGGGCGCTGCTGGCTCGGTTCACCGTGGCCTTTCTGTTCCAGGGGTCTCCGCTCGCGAACCATATGGATCGACGCAAGCCCCGGGATCCGATCCCAGACGCGTAGCTGGCCCGGCGCCTACCAACTTATAGGGCAGCCCATCTTCGTCGAAACGATCGGCGAGCCGCTCGGCAAACTCGGTCGGTGCTGCCCCCGGCGTCGTCACCTTTCTTCCCCCATGGGCAGCCCAAAGGAACAAGGCATACCGGGGCGCAACCGGGCTACGCGTGCCACATGTCTACGCCAACAACGCCATCAGATCTTCCCTGGTCAACGACGCCGCCGCGCCGCCGTCGCCGAGCGCTGCTTCGCCGAGGGCGCGCTTCTTCTCCTGCAAGTCCAGGATGCGCTCCTCGACCGTGTCCACGGCAATCAGCCGATAGATGGTCACCGGACGATCCTGGCCAATGCGGTGAGCGCGATCGGCGGCCTGGTCTTCCACGGCGGGATTCCACCAGGGGTCGCACAGGAACACGTGGTCGGCGGCAGTTAAATTGAGGCCGGTTCCGCCGGCCTTCAATGAAATGAGCATGACTGGCGGGCCGTCTTCGGACTGAAAGCGTTCCACTACTTCGCCACGGTCGCGGGTGGATCCGTCTAGTCGAGTGTAGGGGATGCCGGCATTGTTCAAGGCGGGCTCAATGAGGTCGAGCAGCGAGGTCCATTGCGAGAAGACCAGCGCTTTGTGGCCATCGGCGGCCGCGGTTTCCAGGGATTCGAGCAGCGCTTCGACCTTGCCCGAGGTGTCGGCCTTCTGTCCGGGAAGCAGGCCGCGGTGACAGGCGGCCTGGCGCAGCCGCAGCAGCGCCTCCAGGGCCTTCATCACGCTGAACCCCTTTTCGTCAGTCGCGCTCATGGACGCGACCAGCTCGGCCTGGGTTGCGGCCCGGACGGCGTCGTAAGCTGCGCGCTCGCGCTCGTCGAGCACGACCTTGAGCGTGGCCTCGGTGCGCGGGGGCAACTCGGGCGCCACCTCGGCCTTGCGCCGGCGCATGACAAAGGGGCGGATGCGCTGGCGCAGATTCGCGGCCGCGCCGGTCGCGCCATCAGCCACCGGGCGGGCAAACTCGGCGTCGAATTCGTGCCGGCCGCCGAGCAGCCCGCGGTTGGCAAAGTGCATGAGGCTCCACAGCTCGTCGAGGCGATTCTCGACGGGCGTGCCGGTCATGGCGACGCGGAACTCGGCGGACAGGGCGTAGGCGGCGCGGGCCACCTGACTGTCGGGGTTCTTGATGGCCTGAGCCTCGTCGAGCACCACGAGGTCGAAATGGCGGGCGGAGAGCTCGGCGCTGTCGAGTCGCAGGATGGCGTAGGTCGTGAGGGTAACGTCAGCGTCGTCGAGCTTGCGGGTCGGGCCGTGGTACACGCTGACCCGCAGCGAAGGGCGAAAGCGCACCAGCTCGGCCTGCCAGTTGGGCAGCACGCTCGTGGGCGCAACGACCAGGCATTTCTTCTCGAAGAGACACATGGCCTCGATGGTCTTCCCTAGGCCCATGTCGTCGGCGAGGATGCCGCCCAGACCCACGCTGCGCAGAAACGCCAGCCAGTTGACTGCGACCTTCTGATAGGGCCGCAAGGTGGCGCGCAGATCCTGGGGCAGCGTCGCCTCAGGCAGGCGTTCGAAGCTTTCCGCCAATGGCGCCAAGCGCTCGAGTCCTACCGGGGGCGGCTGATCGAGGTCGTCGCACAGGCTGGCCAGTGCGAGCAGGGCGTGGTTGGCTAGGCGGCCGTCGGCCGCGCGGGCAGCGAGCAAGCGTGCCAGGACTGCTCCGTGCTGGTCGAGCCAGGCCTGCGGCAAAGGCGCGAATCCGCCGCCCGGGAGCGGAACCAGGCCCAAGCCATCTTCCCAGGCGCGAATCACCGCGGCTGCGTCGACGGAATGCGGCCCCGCCCCAAGCGCGCGTTGCTCCGCCTCGGTCTCGCCCACGACCGTGAAGCTGAAATCGAAGCCAGCCTGCGGGATGCCATTGGCCCGCGACGGCAGGTCGCGCACCCGCATGTTGGGTTCCAGGCGCACGCGCGCACCCAGCAGGCGCGCTCCGTCGCCAGCCAGATCGCCGCGCCAGCGTTTGACCTTGTCCACGAAGCGGGCGGTGTCCGCTCCCTCAAAGGTCGAGCGCCGGCCGGGCATGAGATCGAGATCGGCGCGCAGCTTTTCCACCAGGCGGCGCTCGGCCGGCTCGTCGCGCACCGGAACCGGGCCAGACAGGTGCACCATGCGACCGTCGTCGATGCGCACGCAGGGTGGGGTGCCGTAAACCAGCTTGGGCAACACGGCCAGCGATGAGCCCAACTGAGTCATGTCGAGTACCAGGCGAGGAGCCAGGCCGCGCACGATCTTGGGCAAGCGCTTACTGCGCACCTCGACTGCCATGCGGCGCGAGAGATCAGGCAGCACGCGGGTCGCCAGCTCGGCCAGTTGGCCGAGAGCGTAGGTCTTGACGATGGGCAGGTTCTGCAGCCAGGCGCCGCACAACTCGAGCTCGCCGTGGCGAACCAGGGCTTCGCCGGCCAGCACCAGGCCCGCGCTGGGCACGGAGGTGATGCGGGGATCGCGATGGATGGTGACCGCCACTTCGTCGGCGCGATCTTCAACCAGCGCGCTGGGCAGGATCTCCTCCTCGGACATGGCCACTTCTCGGCCGTCGAGGAAGGTGAGGCGGGCGCCCACCAACGCCCGCACCAAGGCGTCCAGCTTAGGCGGAGGCAGGACACCGCGACTGCCCGATTCCAGCATTCGATCCGCTTGTAGGTCGTATTGCTCGACGTGCAGATTGCGGGCCTCGGCCGGCCGGGAAAGCAGGGACGACAGCGTGCCGTGCAGGGGCGTCTCGCTGCCGTCGCCGCGCACCACGAAGCGCCGCAGTTGCAGCCCGCCTGGTACCTGCGAGAAGCGGTAGACGATGCGCGTCCAGGCCTCCTCGGCCTTGGGCAAGGGCTTGGCTTCCGCGTCGCTTGCGGTCGCAGCTTCGTCCTGGCCAAGCGCAATCGCTGCTGCCGCCAGGTGCTCGCAGGGGCGCACGCGGCCAGGACAGTCGCAGTCCCACTCGTTTTCGCCGGGATACAAAACCACTGTGGGTGCCACGGCCCGGCCCGGACTTCGCACGCGCAGGACGATCTCTTCGTCGTTGCGCGACTCCACCGCCACGGCCCCGGCGCGCACCAGGTTCACGCCGCTGGACCATAGGCCGGCCTTGCAAGAACGGCGCAAGGACGCCAGCAGCTTGGTCAGGGGGTCAGGCATTCAGCCCAGACTACTCGCAAGTGGGCTAGCGATTCCACATCGAGAGCACTGAGGTCAGAGAGGCCGGAAGAGAAGAAGGGGTTTGGGCCGGTCCAGTCCAACGTCGTGTTTCTTCGCAGGGCGCGAAGATTCTCGACAGCACCGCGATAGCTTCAAGAGGCCGTGGCCGTGGCCGTGGTCGTGGTCGTGGCCGTGGCCGTGGCCGGAGTGATCCCTTTGGCTGCGGCCGTCAGCCTGCGAGGTGCCCTCTGTGCGAACAAGCTCGCTTCACATGTTCGCGATGATGCGGGTGCCGAACTCGGAGCAGGAAACCTCCTTCGCTCCCTCGGTCAGGCGGGCGAAATCGTAGGTCACGGTCTTTTGCGCGATCGTCTTCTCCATGGCGCGGACGATGCGTTGCCCGGCCGAGGTCCAGCCCATGTGTTCCAGCATCATGATGCCCGAGAGGATCACGGAGCCGGGGTTCACCTTGTCGAGGTTGGCGTATTTCGGCGCGGTTCCATGGGTCGCCTCGAAGATCGCGTGGCCAGTCTGGTAGTTGATGTTGCCGCCCGGTGCGATGCCGATGCCGCCGACCTGCGCCGCCAGCGCGTCGGAAAGGTAGTCGCCATTCAGGTTCAGGGTCGCCATGATGTCGAATTCGTCCGCACGCGTGAGCACCTGTTGCAGGGTGATGTCCGCGATGGCGTCTTTGAGCAGGACCTGACCCGCGGGCGGCTTGCCCCCGCAGTCATCCCAACCGATGACCCGGCCGGCGTATTCGCGCTTGGCCAAGGCATAGCCCCAGTCGCGGAACGCCCCCTCGGTGAATTTCATAATGTTGCCCTTGTGGACCATGGTCACGCTCTTGCGCTGGTGTGCAATGGCGTAGTCGAAGGCGGCGCGCAGCAGGCGCTCGGAGCCCTCGCGCGACACCGGCTTGATGCCGATGGCCGAAGTGGCGGGAAAACGAATCTTGGTCACGCCCATCTCGGTTTGCAGGAACGCAATCAGCTTCTTCGCCTCGGGCGATTCAGCCGACCATTCGATACCGGCGTAGATGTCTTCCGTGTTCTCGCGGAAGATCACCATGTTCACCTTCTCCGGGTGTTTGACCGGCGAGGGCACGCCCGCGAAGTAGCGCACCGGTCGCAGACACACGTAGAGATCCAGGATCTGTCGGATAGCCACATTGAGCGAACGGATTCCGCCGCCCACCGGTGTGGTCAGCGGGCCCTTGATGCCGACTAGGTAGGTCTTGAAGGCCTGGATGGTTTCGTCGGGTAGCCAGGTTCCGAAAAGATTCTTGGCTTTCTCGCCCGCACAGACCTCGGCCCAGGCGATCTTCTTCTTGCCGCCGAATTCCTTTTCCACTGCGGCGTCCAACACACGCACCGAGGCGCGCCAGATGTCAGGACCCGTACCGTCTCCCTCGATGAACGGGATGATGGGACGATCCGGCACCGTCAGGGTGCCGCTCGCCGACATGGTGATGGGCTCGCCGCCCGCAGGAATGATTGGTTTCGCTGATGCCATGCCCGTGGCCTATCACGGCCATGGTCGATAGTCGAACCAGGCTCTCTGTGGTGAGAATAGGTAACTCGTTTCCTACTTCACCTTCGCCCCCGCCGGCACTTCGCGATCGAAGACACATAGGGCGAGAACCTTCTCTCCGCCAGCGGCCAGGATCATGCCTTGGGACATGACGCCGCGGATCTTGATGGGCTTCAGGTTGGCGAAGTAGAGCACCGTGCGGCCTATGAGGTCAGCGGGCGCATAGGCGCCGGCGATGCCCGAGATCACCGTGCGCGACTCACCGTCCAGATCGAGGGTGAGCTTGAGCAGCTTGTCAGTCTTGGGCACCGTCTCGGCCTGCAGGACCTTGGCGGCACGCAGATCCAGCTTCTGGAAGTCCTCGATTGTGATCTCGGCCGCGGGCTGGGCGGGCGCGCTGGCGGTGGCCGCAACTGTGACCGCTGGGGTTTGGTCGAGCCAGCTTGTGATCAGCTCTTTCTGTCGGTCGGGCTCGACGCGGGGAAAGATGGGCTTGGGCTCGCACAGCTTGCCGCCCGGCCAGCCGTCCCAGTCCTCGACCGGCCACAGACCCAGGTCCTGTTCGCGCCCGATCTGGCGCAGGATCTCGCGTGCCGCGGCCGGCATCGCCGGTGCGATCATCATGGCCGCCCGACGGATTACCTCGCAGGTGTTGGCCAAGATGTCCCGCAGCTCGACGGTCTTGCCTGCCTTCTTCAGTTTCCAGGGCGCGGTGCGATCCAGGTAGACGTTGCCGGCGCGGATCATGGACCAGGTCGCCTCCAGGGCGCGCGAGGGCTGCAACTCGTCCCACGCCTTGGTCGCGGCCAGGGTCGCCTCGCGCGCGGCGGCGCGCAGCCCCAGTTCCTCCTCGGACAGCGGATCATCCGCCGAGGACCCCGAGCGGTGGGGTGCCTCGAGTCCGTCAGAGAGGGTGCGGGCCATGGACACCGTGCGATTGACCAGGTTGCCGAGGTCGTTGCCCAGGTCGGATTCGTGGCGCTGAAACAGCGCCTCGTAGGTGAAGTCGCCATCGCCCCCGAGTGAGTACTCGCGCAGCACGAAGTAGCGTAGGGTATCGGCACCCAGCGCGCTGGCGACCAGGTTGGGGTCCACGTGTGTGGCAGGGATGGACTTTGAAATCTTCTGCCCCTTGACCGTGATGTAGCCGTGACAGAAGACGCTCTTGGGTGGTGGCAGCCCGGCCGAAAGCAAGAAGGCCGGCCAGTAGACGGCATGGAAACGCAGGATGTCCTTCGCGATAAGGTGGGTGCACGCGCCCCACAGCGCCTGGCTGCGCGGGTCGCTGAGCACCCGATCGGGCCCGCCCAAAGCCGACACGTAGTTGGTCAAGGCGTCGAGCCACACGTACAC
>Ga0182010_10000662_pt1 | contig 19475 bp, 13 predicted proteins | sample 611E1MmetaG_FD_120488 | JGI IMG/M metagenome (GOLD analysis project Ga0182010, IMG submission 120488) | Permafrost microbial communities from Stordalen Mire, Sweden - 611E1M metaG | ecosystem: Environmental > Terrestrial > Soil > Wetlands > Permafrost | place: Sweden: Stordalen | collected...
CCACCTATTTTTATAGCTGTCAGATATTCTGTCTGTTTTGGTGTCAGATCTGTCTTCAGAACCACTTTGGTAAATCCCAATATGGCGTTCATGGGAGTCCGGATCTCATGACTCATATTTGAAAGGAATTGCTGTTTGGCCCTGACTGCATTTTCTGCAATTAATGTGGCACTTTCAGCTTTAAGTTTTGCTTCCAGGGCGACTCCGGTTGCCAGCTCAGCTGATATTTTCGCCTCATTTAATTCCGTGGCTATCCTTTTTTGCTCAGTGACATCCCTTGCAACAATTACAACCCCTAATACTTTACCATTCTCATTATTATAAACTGCACCATTGAACAGAACATCTGTCAGTTTTCCGTCCCTATGCCGAAGCGTTAAAGGTGAATCGGCAACAGAGCCTTTAGCAAATCCTTCCTGGTAAACCTTGCGAGCCATTAGTGGTTCTGTAAAGTAATCAAAGAAATCTGTGCCAATTAATGTTTCCCGAGGTATTCCGATAATTTTTACAGACGCATTATTCATATCAGTTATCTTTCCTTCCGGACTAATCGCAAATAATGGATCGTGGCTGGCTTCAATCAGACTAAGTGAATATTTTGAAAGTAATTTTTGAGCAGTAACATCACTGTAAAGCTCTTTCATCTGTTCCTTCTGAATTAATAATTCATGGGTTTTCAAATAAAGATCGACAAAAACTGCCACTTTAGCCTTTAATATTTCGGGTATAAGCGGTTTAATTAAATAGTCGACGGCACCCGCCAGGTAGCCTTTATAAATATGTATGGAATCCTCCATACATGCAGTTAAAAAGATAATAGGAATATGTTTAAGTGTTTCGATTTCCCGGATTAATTCCACTGTTTCAAAACCATCCATCTCCGGCATTTGCACATCCATAAGTATGATAGCGAAATCTTGTTCATGAAGCAGGATTTTTAACGCTTCATTTCCGGAATTTGCTCTCACGCATAGATAGTTTTTATTGGAAAGAATTAATTCCAAAGCAAACAGGTTCTCAGGCAGATCATCAACCAATAATATTTTAACAATGCAATTTGGCTTCGTTTTCATTAAAAATGTTTCAGTCGTTAATTATTATTAATTACTGGCTTAACCAAACGCGCATCAATGAAAGCAAACGATCTACATCAATAGGTTTGGTAATGTAATCATTAGCACCAGCATCAATACATTTTTGCTTATCATCCTTCATGGCTTTTGCGGTGAGTGCAATGACCGGCAACTTATTGAACCTCATCTGAGCCCGGATTCTTTGCATCGCCTCATAGCCATCCATTTCAGGCATCATGATATCCATCAATACTAAATGAATATCAGGATGACTATCAAGCATCTCAAGGGCAATTTTCCCGTTCTCAGCTTTTAATATCTCCATTCCGCGTTCTTTCAATACTTTGGATAGTGCAAACAGATTCCGCATATCATCATCTACAACCAATATTTTTTTTGTGTGAAATACAGATTCCTTATCGTATAGATTATTAATAATCAGCTGTTTTGACTTTGGTAAATTGCTTATTGTCCTGTGAAGAAAAAGAGAGGTCTCATCAAGCAATCGTTCTTCTGACTTGACTCCTTTTATGATAATACTCTCAGCATATTTCTGAAGCTCATTATTTTCTTCCTTGCTAAGTTCTTTGCCGGTATATACAATTATCGGTGGAATGTCATGCTCCTTTATATTCTCCAGTTTCTTTATAAATTCAAAACCGCTCATGTCAGGCAATCCTATATCGAGTATGATACAATCAATATGATTCTTCTGATACAGAGCTAAACCTGCCTTTCCGGTACCCGCTTCGAAACAACTTACATCACCGTTGCCAATCAGAATCCGCATAGCCTTCCTGGCATTTTCACTATCTTCAATTATAAGAAGATTTTTTATTTTTCTGTCAACAAAATTTTCAATCCGGGTAAAAGCTTTTTCCAGGTCTTTTTTATCTATGGGTTTCACCAGATATTCTACGGCCCCTTCCCTGATCGATTCAAGAGAGCGTTCCCTGGCTGAAATAATATGAACAGGGATATGCCTCACAGAAGGATTACTTTTTAATTCGGATAATACATCATGTCCGTTTATACCTGGCAGAGTCATGTCCAGAATGATTGCCTGAGGTTTGTATTCTGATGCAAGCAATAAACCGTCTTCGCCCGTAGCTGCTGACAAACATTTAAATCCTTTTTTATTGGCGAGCTTTAATAGTATTGAGGCAAATTTAAGATCGTCCTCAATAATGAGCACTTTTTTGTCACTGCCTGCCATTGTCTTCCTGTCATCTGCAATACCGGGATAGTTCAGATATTTACCAGCTTCGGATGACCTGGTATTTAACAAAGCAGATTTTTTAATTGTATCTATGTTTAAAGGTTCCTGATCAGCCTGTATTTCCAAAGGCATTATAAGAGAGAATACGGACCCGCCATTTATTTTACTTTTCAGTTTTATCTCCGCTCCCAGTAACCTGGCCAGTTCACGGGAAATTGAAAGGCCTAATCCTGTACCGCCATATTTTCTCGATGTTCCCCCTTCTGCCTGTTGAAAAGCCTCAAATACAGATATTTGTTTATCTTCTGATATCCCTATTCCAGTATCTGTGACTGAAATGATCACTTTATTATCACTTCCCGCGATATGCATATTAACGCTTCCCTTTTCCGTAAATTTTACGGCGTTTGATAAAAGATTCTTCATTATCTGGTTCAAACGTTGCGGATCTGTCCGGATGCTTTCAGGCAAATCATTATCTAATTTTACTGATAACTTAAGTTCTTTTTGCTCCGCCTGATGTTTAAACTCCCTGATAAGTTCATTGCTGAATTTTTTCAGCGAAACGTTTTCAATATTGATTGTCATCTTCCCTGCTTCAATCTTGGAGAGGTCAAGTACTTCATTGATCAATAAAAGCAAGTCATGCCCGCTTTTATAAATTATTTCTGCGCTCTCTACCTGGATGCTGTCAAGGTTATTATTTCTGTTTTCCGATAAGTCTTTTGAAAGAATGAGCAGGCTATTTAACGGGGTCCTCAACTCATGAGACATGTTTGCCAGGAACTCCGACTTATACTTACTACTTATCTCAAGCTGTTTTGTTTTCTGTTCAATATCGTTTTTAGCTGTCTGTACTTCTAAGTTTTTTATTTCCAGTGACTGAGTTTGTTCTTCTAACTCTTCATTGGTCATCTGAAGTTCTTCCTGCTGCTGTTTCAGAAATTGAGCCTGCTGCTCCAGTTCTTCATTAATTTGCTTAAGCTCTTCCTGCTGTGTCTGAAGTTCTTCCGCCTGATTGGAAAGCTCTTTGTTGGCAAAACTTAACTCCGAAGCGCGTTTTTCCTTTTCATTATTCTGAAATGCAAGTTCTTTGTTGGCAATAACCAGCTCTGCGGCTCTTTTTTCTTTTTCTTCGCTTTGATAAACCAGTTCTTTATTAGCAATACCTAATTCATCAGCCCTTTTTTCTTTTTCGTTGTTCTGGTAAGCAAGCTCTTTATTAGCAATACCTAATTCATCAGCCCTTTTTTCTTTTTCGTTATTCTGGTAAGCAAGCTCTGTGTTGGCAATTCCCAATTCTGCTGCCCGTTTTTCTTTTTCTTCATTTTGATAGACCAGTTCTTCATTTGCAATACCTAATTCGTCAGCCTTTCTTTCTTTTTCGTTATTCTGGTAGGCAAGCTCGATGTTGGCAATCCGCAATTCGGCTGCACGTTTTTCTTTTTCATCATTTTGATAAGCAAGTTCTTTATTTGCTACCACCAATTCGGCTGCACGTTTTTCTTTTTCTTTATTCTGAAAGGCGAGTTCTTTATTGGCGATGCTTAATTCTCCTGCCCTTTTTTCTTTCTCTTCATTCTGATGTTGCGTTTCTTCTAGCAATTCCTGGATCTTCTGTCTGGAAATAGCTGAATTAACACTTATTGCAATAATATCCATTGAGGCAGCTATGAATTCCTTTTCAGTTTCGGTGAAATCCGTGATTCTTCCCATTTCAATAACACCCATAGTTTTTCCTTCAAATAAATATGGAGTAATTAACAAATGCCGCGGTTTGACATTTAACACAGATGAAGTGATCCTAATCTCGTTATCAGTTAAATCATTTAAAGAAATTTGTTTTTGCTCCCTTGCTGCCTGGCCAATCAATCCTTCATTCAATGCAAACCTCGATTTAGTATCCTTTGGAGAGGAAAAAGCATACTGACCGCTAAGTATAAGTTCCTTCTCATTATTGCCGAACTGGTATAGAGCCCCAATGTTTGCATTAAGATAATTGCATAAAAAGCTTATTGTATTGTTTGCCAATTCTTCAATGGTCTGGTCTCCTTTTAGTTTCCCGTTAAGTTCAGTGTAGCCTGTAAGTAACCAGTTTTTACCTGAAGTTTTTTCTTCTGACTTCTTAATCGTGTTTAAATTTATAGAGACTAAATTGATGACTACCAAAAGAATGATAAAGAGGATAGCCAGTAAAAAAATAAAAACCTTATTAAAAATACCAGCTTCATTAGCACTTATTTGTTTGCGTTCAGCCAGTAATTTATATTCTGCATTCAGCGCTTTATCAATTATTTTTCTTATGCTGTCTGATGTTTCTTTTCCTGTTCCTGACAGAATAAACTCTTTCGCTGTTTCAAAATCCTTTCTTCTGGCGTTGATACCATAGTTTAGTTCATTAAAACGAATTTTAAGTTCCTTTTCAAGTTGATCTATGTTGGCCTGCTGAACCGCATTATCTTTAGTCAGCTCCCTTACTTTTTCAATATGTTCACTTAAGCTATTACCGGCAATTGAAAATGGTTCCAGATATCTTTCATCGCCGGTAATGATAAATCCACGTGAGCCGGTTTCTATATCAACTGTAGATACTTGCAATTTTTGGAATTCATTCAATACTTTGTTAGTATGGTCAACAAGGTCGTTGGAAGCAGTAAATTTTTCGGTGTTTTTCAATATAATAACTGCAAGACCAACAAAGATTATGGTACAGGCAATTAAGGCAGTTAATATTTTTCTTCCTAGTTTCATTTTCCTCTTTTTAAATATTAGCACTTAATGTAATTTTTATCAGCAACTGGCCGATCTGATCCAGCTCCATAATATGATCAGGCTGAACAGCTGCGATTGCTGAAGCAGGCATATAAGAAGATTCAGCAGTTGCGGGATTCTGAACAATTACCAGCCCTCCACATTCTTTTATTCGTTTTACCCCTTTTGTCCCGTCATTATTGGCGCCTGTAAGAATTATCCCAATCAGTTTTTCTTTATAAGTTTCAGCGGCCGATTCAAACAGAACATCAATAGACGGGCGTGCAAAATTCACACGTTCATCAACTGTGAGGGAAAAGGTTCTGTCCTTTTCAATCAGCAAATGGTAATTAGACGGAGCAACATAAATCCCGGTTGCAACTTTTTCTTTTTCATCTGCCTCTTTTATTGGAATAATACAGCTTTCATTTAATAGCTTTATCCAGCTGTTCTCTGATCGTGGACCGATATGCTGGACTACAATAATTGGCGTAGCAAAACCCGATGGCAAAGCAGAAAAAATAAGTCTCAACGCTTTTAATCCACCTGAAGAAACACCGATTACAATTGCTTCATATCGCATTGTCAATATTTCTTTTTAAATAATCGCAGTTTTTTATCCAGCTCTGTATATTTTTCAGAATAATCCGTAAAGCGCAAACTTTCTTTTAAACCCAAACCTAAAATTCCACCGGGAATAAGGCTTTCATATAAAAGTTTTTGAACCTTATTTTGTAAATTAATGTCGAAATAAATGAGTACGTTTCTGCAAATAATCATATTCATCTCTGCAAATACACTATCTGTTACCAGATTATGATTTGCCCAGACAATGTTTTTTTTCAACGATTGATTTATAATACCCCTGTCATAATTGAATGTAAAGTAATCTGAAAATGATGCTATACCTCCTGACAATTGATAATTTAAGGCATACTCTTCCATCATAGCATTCGAAAAGATTCCTTCTTTAGCCCGGTCCAAAGCCTGCTGGTTAAAATCAGTAGCATATATCGTTGTCCTGTCATACAAACCTTCCTCCTTTAAAATGATCGCCACTGAATAAGCTTCCTGTCCGGTTGCACATCCGGCGTGCCAGATTTTTATAAATGGGTAAGTTTTCAGGACAGGGATAACATTTTTCCTGACTGATTTGTAAAACTCCTGATCCCTGAACATTTCGGTTACAGTTATTGAGAGATCCTGCAAAAGTTCATACGCAAATGTCTGATCATTCAAAACTTTAGATTGGATCAGAGCAACATCACTAATCCCTGCTAATCCCATCCTGCTCATTATCCTGCGTCTGATATGCGCTCTGGAATACTGTCTGAAGTCATACCCGTATTTATGGTAAAATGCCTCCAGCAATAACGATATCTCAAGTTCTGAGCTGTCTTCCTTTCTCATTACGGCGAAAGTATATGCTAAACTTCAGTTATCAATTATATAAGTCCTTAAATAAGTTACATAATTCACAGTTATTTAAGGCATAATGCAGGTCTGACGCAGACTCTTTTAATTTAAAATTAGCAATGATTTGCTCCTGAGATCAGGATTCTAGTTCTTAATGGAATATTTACATTGAAGTTATTGTCTATTAACATAAGAATATTCATCCGGCTTTAAATCCGATATAGTTGCACTGCATAAAGGAGTTCTTACAAAATCAGAAATCAAACACATGAAAAAAGTTATTTCGTCTTTTATTATCTTTTGTCTTTTTGTTTCGTGTACTCATTCACTTTACAATTCTTCAAGCTGGCAGAGTAAACCGGTTGCTGTCGACGGACAGATTAACGAATGGCCAAACCCACTAAGGTTTTATGACCAGGAAACTGGTATAAACTACTCTATCTCAAACGATCATAATAATCTTTATTTTTGCTGCAGCATCTCAAATGAATTCCTTCAAACAAAAATACTGCTTGGCGGGCTTGACTTCGCAATCGATACTCTTGGCAAAAAATCCTTTGGTGTCGGTATTAAGTATCCTATCGGTAATTCTTCTGACAAAAATCCGGGTACAGAAAAAAATCCGGGTGCCCGACCTGATGCAGGTGGGAGATCAGGTGCCCGCTCAGATTTCAAACTAAAACTTCTTGCAGAAGCACGGGAAATGGAGCTTATCGGTTTTAAATCGCACATAGGGAAGATTATCTCATTGTCTCCTCCTAACAACACAGGCATATCAGCGGCTATAAATTTTGATGAGAGGGGCATAATGAATTATGAAGCCGTAATCCCCTTTTCAACTTTCTATAAAAAGGAATTGACTCCATCTGATTCCAACACGATTTTCAATTATCAGATTAAAATAAATCCGGATACAAAATCAAGCAACGGGAACAATGGGATAAGCGGATCAGGAGGAGGAGGTGGAGGAGGCATGCATAGGGGTGGCATGAGAGGCGGCGGAATGGGCGGCGGCGGCGGAATGAGAGGTGGAGGAATGAGAGGAGGAGGAATGAATGACAACAGGGGAAATTCAGGAAATGACTATCGCAGAAATGCCAACAATTCAGGATTAACCAAGACAACAATAAAACTGAAACTGGCTTACAGATAATTCAATAATTTCAGATGTCAGAAGCCTAAAGCAAGATATTTAATTAGCAGACAGGATATATTTAATACAAATTCCTTCGTCTTTCAAGCAGGCTTTCATCAGATATATAATCATCATATTGCATCTGCTTGTCAATCATTCCTTTAGGACCGATTTCAATTACACGGTTACAAACAGTCTGAATAAACTCATGGTCATGAGAAGACATCAGTATTATTCCCTTGAACCTGATTAAAGTGTTATTGAATGCCTGGATCGATTCCAGATCAAGATGATTTGTGGGACTATCAAGAAGCATTACATTGGCATTACGAATCATCATTCGGGCTATCATACAACGAACTCGTTCTCCACCGGAAAGAACATTCACCTTCTTATTGGCTTCTTCTCCTGAGAAAAGCATCTTTCCAAGAAAACCCCTGAGGTAAAGCTCACTGGTATCTTCAGAATACCGGGCCAGCCAGTCAATCAGACTTATATCTTTTTCAAAAAACTTTTCATTCTCCAGAGGAAGATAGGCTTTTATAATTGTCTGTCCCCATTCGAAAGAACCATGATCAGGCTGCTCATGGCCTTTAAGGATCTCAAATAATGCCGTCATAGCCCTGGAGTCACGTGACAAAATCGCTATTTTATCATTTTTGTTGACTGTAAAATTAACATCTTTAAACAGCAGTTTTCCGTCGGCTGTTTCACTCATCCCTTTTACCGTCAGGATACTATTGCCCGGTTCACGGCCTGGGGTGAAAATGATGCCCGGATATTTACGCGTTGATGGTTTTATCTCTTCTATATTCAGTTTCTCGATCATTTTTTTCCTGCTGGTAGTCTGTTTTGACTTCTTTACGTTGGCCCTGAACCGTGCAATAAATTCCTGCAGCTCTTTTTTCTTCTCTTCAGCTTTTTTATTTTGCGTAAGTTGCTGCCGCAGAGCAAGCTGGCTCGACTCATACCAGAAACTGTAATTTCCTGAAAATTGCTGGACTCTGCTAAAATCTATATCAATGATTTGTGTGCAAATCGAATCAAGAAAATGTCGGTCATGCGACACTACCAGGACTGTGTTTTCAAACTCTGAAAGATAATTTTCCAGCCAGTTTACTGTATCAAGATCAAGATCATTTGTAGGCTCATCGAGTAACAAATTATCAGGCTTTCCGAACAGGGCCTGGGCAAGAAGCACTTTCACTTTTTCTTTCCCGGTAAGCTCTTTTAATAACTTATGATGTTGTTCTTCTTTAATTCCCAGTCCGCTCAATAAGCTGGCGGCATTGCTTTCGGCATTCCAACCGTCAAGTTCATTGAATTTCTCTTCTAACGCGGAGGCCCGTAAACCATCTTTATCAGAAAAATCGGATTTTGAATAAAGACTTTCTTTTTCCTTCGTAATACTCCACAATTGATTATGGCCCATCATGACCGTATCGAGTACAGCACATTCATCAAATTCAAAGTGATCCTGCTTCAGAACAGATAACCGTTCGCCATGTCCAAAAGAAACCGAACCGGTTCTGGCATCCACACCACCGTAAAGCATCTTCAGAAATGTAGATTTTCCTGAGCCATTCGCTCCTATTATCCCATAGCAGTTGCCTGGTGTAAAAATGAGGTTAACGTCCTGAAACAAAATGCGTTTGCCAAACTGAATACTTAGATTTGATGCTGTAATCATTTATTAGATCTTCTGATAGAAATTGATAACTGTCCTTAAATGATATTAAAAAGTGTGCAAAAGTAGTCAATATTTAAGAAGAAGAATACAAATATTAATCTCTATGTCCCGATAGCTATGTATTTCTTCAGAATTCATGTAACATGCTTTTGGAATGTTTTATCATGATTTCAAATCTTATTCCCTTAATTCTTTACCCCCTTCCCAACCTTCCCCCACGGGGGAAGGAGTAGCTAAACATTTCCCCCTTGGGGGAAAATGAAAGGGGGTTCATAATAAAAAAGAGAAAGTTAAATTTTGTTACCAATATTGTGAAGTCTTTCATAGCTATAAGGACACAGAGGAGGCACAGAAGTATACAGAGCAATAGAATTCAGTCGGCTGGATTAATAATTTTACTTCTTCTTAAGTCCCCCTAAGGGGGATTTAGTGGGTAATTATTTTATTTCGGGGAACCGGCCGGTTAATTGTCTTTCAACCATCCATCCGGGATACTCGGGAGTCAATGCACTTATAGTATCAAGTTCTTTTATCTCATCCTGAGTTAGCTGCAACTGAGTACAGGCAAGGTTATCCAAAAGCTGTTCCTCACTTTTTGCTCCTATAATAACGCTTGTAACACCGGCTTTTTCCTTAGTCCATGATAATGCCACCCGGGCTACAGAAACGCTGTAACGGTCAGATATCTTTTTCATAACATCTATAATATCATAGGCCTTGTCCTTATTTATAGGCGGAAAATCAAAATTATCTCTTCTGTTGCCACCATCAGTCTTAGTCTCGCGTTTGAATTTTCCGGAGAGGAATCCTCCTGCCAGCGGGCTCCATGGCATAATACTGATCCCTTCACTCAGAGCCATTGGAACAATCTCTCTTTCTATATCCCGGCTGGCTATGCTGTAAAAGTTTTGAGAAGCTACAAACTTTGTCCAACCGAGATTTGCAGCAAAGCTGTTTGCTTTCATAACCATCCATGCCGGATGATTACTTACTCCAAGGTAACGGACTTTGCCCGATCTTACAACATCCTCCAGGGCCCTCATCGTCTCTTCCAGGGGAGTGATCGGATCCACACCGTGTATATACAACATATCGATATGTGACAACCCGAGTCTCAGTAAACTATCATCCACTGAATCGAGAATATGAAGTTTCGACAATCCCACCTGATTTGCCCCTTCCCCCATCCTGAGTCTGACTTTGGTTGCTATAAAAACTGTCTGTCTGTTAATTCCAATGTTTTTAAGGGCTTTTCCAAAAAGAGTTTCGGCTAATCCTTCCGAATATGCATTTGCAGTATCAAAGAAGTTGACCCCATGGTCAATTGCCATTTTTATCAACAGGGTTACTTCATCTTCAGGCAGTTGGCCAATTGCTTTCCAGTATCCTTTTCCTCCGAAGGTCATTGTTCCAAAGCAAAGCTCTGATAACAACACTCCGGTTTTGCCCAGTTGTTTAAATTTCATACAGAGAATATTTAATATTTGAAATGATATTAATAATTATAATTATTGGACAATAACTATTGCCAGCATGCCAGAATGGTAAGTACAATGATAAGGCAACGTTGATATTTTTGAACATCTTGAAAAACAGATGGGAATCATCTCCAGTTGAGCTCCTTTTTCAGGCGATTAAGCTCTGCCTGTACTTGTCGAGACCGACTGTTTCTTCGAATGACCTAACGAAGCTCATGAAAAAAGTGGTATAATCAGTCTGATCCACATAACTATAAGTCTCATCCGGTGTGGAAGGAATATCTTCAAACCTGGAGTTTGCATCAGCCTTTTGTGTTTCCGGTCTTGCAAAATCAACCCGTTCACCATCAATCCGGTTATAAAAATGCCAGTTCTTTTTGGTGTGTGTCTTTAAGATTTCTCCGCCGAAAACATCATGCATCAACAGAGATATTAGACTATCCTGTTCAATTGAATTCTTCCCGGATTTCATTTTTCCCCCCGGACCAGCTGTAACACTTCGTTTCAGTGCTTCATAAACAACATTTTTGTTAAACATAATAAATTGCATTTGTGATTAAAAGTTTGCTACCTGTTCAAAATATTTTATAATTAGTAATAAAATATCTTACTGAATAAGAAGCATAAAAATAAAACAAATAAAACAGGGAAGTGTTGCAAAACTTTTGCAAAAAGTTGCATGATTCACAGATTCATATATAACTGAATCTCTTGAGATAAAGGTTGTCGCTTGGCGGTCAGAATCAAATATTCAGGGTCACCTGATATTATTAAAATCTGTCAGGTTAAAACCATCAGGATTCTCATTGGTGACTTTCCGGGAATTATAGTAATAAAGGTTGCCCTCTGCATCAAACAACATTTCAAAACACTTTCCTGCACCTCCCTCCTTCGGGGGCCCTACATGAAAATGAAATAATGTATTCTTAGGATTATTAGCCATTTCGCTATGAATCTGTGAAACATTAAGCAGTTTTACTTTATAAGGGCATACAGCACTTATTTTCTCAGGCGAATCGGCATTTGTTGCCATTTTATCCTTATTCAGCAATAATAATTTGTCATTATACCCAGCCTTGTTGTAATATTTCAATCCGTTAATTGAAATTAGTAACCGGTCTTTCTCAAGATTATTTACATGAATCTGCATGAATTTGATAACGGCCGGGATAACATATTCATAATCAGCATCCAGATCACCCGCGTATGAGAGAGGAATGCTGCAGAATTCAGGCATCTTTGTCAGATTGCCTGAACCATCTCCCAGCAACAGACTTATGTAACTGTAACTTACGCCACCCGGGTCTTTATCATATGCGCCCTGCATAAGTACAATAAATGAATATTTAGAGTCTTTTCGGCGTATTTCAAATTCTTTCTGGTCAATAAATTCATATCCGGTAGCTTTCCAGTATTTCTGAATTGCATCTTTAACCGGAGCATTAAAAAAGCTGACTCCGCTTTCCATTACAACACAGGTTTTGGAATTTTTAAACATTCCGATTTGCTGTTTCGTAGCAAGAGGATTATTAGCATTCACCCCTATACTAATCAACAAAAGAGTTATGATGAAAATATACTTATCGAAAATTTCTCTTTTCATAAATTATAGATTATAATATGCAAAGGTATGATTTCTTATCATGGAATTACCGATCATGATGAACATTCTCATGGTCCTCTCTTTGTCTATGACAATCTACCCGCAAAAAAAGTTCACTCTTTATTCACGATCACTTCCCTCAGAGTTGTTTTATCCGCTTCGATAATGATTTCATATAATTCAACTTTATTTGTTGCAGTTTTAGCTGGCTGAAGTCCATTAAGTGCTTTCAGATCTGTTAACGCATCTGTACCTTTCGATATGATAGATGCCAGTGCATCAACGGATTCGCTGACTTTGCCCGTCGATGAATATCCGAATGTATTAATGGCTCCGTCGGTAAATTTCAGACTTATTTTTCTGGAATTCAAACCATCACGTATTACCATATACTGGGGATTTGCCAGATCCGGAAGATAAATAACAGTTGCTTTTACAATCCTGTTGGTCTCAATATCCCTTTCGACGTGCAAAAAAGGTTTTACAGTATAATATTTCAAACCTGTCTTTTCGGTCAGGCCCTTGTTAGAGTAGATCTGTACCGGTGCACATCCGGTAAATACAATTACGGATAAGCCAACAGCAGCAGCTAAAATGGAAGTTTTCATGATTATAATTTTAAGGTTTGCAGAATACCGGATTAAAGTTAAAAAATTATTTTAACCTGCGCAAGAGCAATCAGTTAGAGTGGCCGATGGATTTCCTTAATGTTAGCCGGGCAACACCCCGGTTTAAAATCCTTTCTTTGGCATAGTATCAATATCCTCTTTTGAATTATTAACTCTGTTTGATATTTTACCGGAATTGAATAGGTATGTGAATTTAAACCAAACAGGTACGACTGAGAACTTTACATTCCCTTCTGAGTGGCTATAAAAATCAGTTCCCTTGATTTCTTACCCCTGATATGTGAATGTTTTTATAAAGGGCAGAGCACTTGAAATTCCGAATTTGAATTTCTGGCTAAAGGATTTTTCAAGCGATAATATATATAGTGCATCGCTGAATGACATACTCTGTATTTGAATTAAAGGGCTGTTGTACTGAAATTGTAATGAGGCGACAATATCGTACTTAAAAGTCACAATTGCTGAAAGGCCGGATTGGAACGCCAATTTTTGCCTGTTATTTATGTCGTACTGCTTTGCGAGGTTATTACATGTTGTATATACTTCTGTTAGGTTAAGAAATGGATTTATGGCTATTGATTTCCGGAATTTCAATGCACCGGCCATCTGAATGCCATACCCTTGAATATTGCCCAGATTGGCCATGTGGCTTTCAAGAATACCGGCATCGTTAAGAAATGTATAACCATTAATGGCTTCAGATCTGTCTAAATATAAAAGCTTTAAAGAAATATAGTTATTTCCGAAATTTTTCGAATAATCGATTGACAGATTTTGCTGGAACTCCGGTTTAAGATCAGGATTTCCGCTGTGAAGGCTGTAAGGATCATCGCTTGATATATAAGGATTTAATTCATAAATATTCGGACGACAGATCGTACGATTGTATGACAATTTTATATTCTGGGTTGAGGTGATTTTATAGTTTATACCCGCATTTGGCAACAGGGCAAAAACATTATTGTTAAAACTATTAACCAGACCCGAAGTTGATCTTTCAACCCGCAATCCACCATTGAAAGTATATTTTGTAAGACTATATGTGAGAGACCCGTACAAAGAAAAAATGCTCTCATCATATTTAAATTGGGCAGACTGTCTGTCCTTTAAAATCTGAGCTTTAGCTTTAACCCCAACATCTAATCTGAGTTTTTTCGTAACAGGCGTAGTATAATCAATCTTAAAGCTAAAAGAGTTTTGATCAGGTTTTACAGCATTGACCTGTTTTGCAGGATAGTTGTCAATAATACTATCCGCAGTGATAAAGGTTGTACTATTTACAGCTTTAAAGTTGAAATAGCTCAGATCGAAGGTGATTTCTCTGGACGGTTTATTAAAAATATGTTTGTAATTAAGAGTGTAAAATGTAGAATAGTTAATATCATCGTCCAGCTTTAATGCCGACCAGTTCTGATCACCAAATTTATCATTATTTAACTGCATAGCGACATTGCCACTATGTTCGCTTGAATAGGGATTGTAAAATGCATAAAAGCTAAGCTGATTCTTTTCATTGAAATTGTAATCCAATCCAAAATGAAATCTGTGTGACCAGTATTTTTGCCGTACAACCTGGTCAGTCATAATTTCTGTGATCCCCCTGGAATCCTGAATATTGCGATAACTGCTTTCAGTGATATTAAAATAACTTAAATTTCCGTCATACGAGGTATATAAATTAAGCTTTCTGAAACTATAACTAAAGCTGTAATCAGGGAAAACATATATTGCCGATTTGGCAGTCGGAACTTCTAAATGAAGATGGCCATCAATTCCTGATGTTTTGTCTTTTTTGAGGATTATATTAATGACTCCTGTTACATCAGCATCATATTTTGAACCAGGAGTATTTATAATCTCCACTTTATCAATTTGTCTGGCATTGAGCTGACTCAGAAAATTCCTGTCACGTTCTTTTCCATCCACAAGAATAACAATATGCTGACTCCCCTCGAGAGAAATATTTTTCATTATGTCAACCTGTACGCCAGGAATGTAATTCAATATATCTACCCCATTATCTGAAGCATCAGACATTTTTTTATTTATGAAGAAAGTAGTTTTATCCGGCTCAGCTTTCGCTTTAATCCGTTCGCCAAGAACAACAACCTCACCAAGAGCCACGGACTTCGGCAGTAAGAGAATTGTGCCCATATTATAATCATTTTTCAGTTCTACCGTCTTTGCAACATGGTCATAGCCTATGGCACTGATTAATATACTGTAGCTACCATTACTTATGTTTTCAAGCCTGAATTCACCATCCGCATTGCTGGCAGCTCCTGTAATAAAAGTGGAATCCGAGGTTCTTTTTAATGCAACAGTAGCGTAAGCCACAGTTTGCATATTTTGCTGGTCTTTCAATTGACCCGTTATAAGTAGTTTTTTCTGGCCCTGGGCATTTAATAAGTCCAGACATGCTGAAAAAGCAAAAATCAACATTATACACTTTTTAACTGATTTTGATCCCAAAAATGATTTCATAATTTCTCTTTTTATTTAAAACATACATTAGGTTTACCTCAGCAAATTGAGGCAATAAGATGTTTCAATCCAAAGAAATGGGATATATGGTAAACATTTGTTACCAGTTGTAAATGGATGAAGAGCAATTGGATTTTACTTGTGACAGGCAGCAAAATTCTGTGATGAGTTGTAACTCTCTAGTTATGATACTCTGCAAAAAGTCTGTTAAAATTACCGGTATTATTTCTGGAAACAGGGAGTTTGATATCGGGTCCGGTTAGTCTTATTATGTAACCTAATGTGTTTCCCTGTTTACTCCTGACTTTTTTTAAGTTAACAATGAAGGCACGATGAGTCCTGAAGAAGTAAGGAATATGTGATAACTGCTGTTCAATGCTGTTTATTGAATTACGGATAATCTCCTTCTTAACCATGTTATCCCTGACCAGATAGAATATCACGTAATTCCCGTCTGATTCAGCATATAAAAATTCGCTGGGGTAAAAGCTTAAATCTTCTTTTTTCAGTTGGGAACTGATCTGTATCAGATCTTCAGGAGGTAATTTTCCCAAGCCGTTTTCTGCATTTTTCTCATTATAGCTGATAACGGGAGTAAATAAATAGCGATAATTTATTGCCGAAAAGAAAATTAAAGGAATTATTCCAGTCAGGAAGGCACTCCCAAGGGAATTGAGGAAAGTTGAAATATCCCATCTGTTTGCTGATGGTTCTGATTCAATCAGGAAGCCCAGGAAATATATAGCAAGACCCAGAACGAATAAAATAAATAAAACCGATATAATCTCTTTGAGAACAGTCCATTCCTTTTCATTGGAAAAGAATTTAACAGCTTTCATAGTTTTAGCTGCCATGTATATGCATATTCCGGATAAAAAACTATAAAAAGCCATTGTCGTTTCAAAACTCAGGACTCTTGTAGGATGAACATTAAATGGTTTATATAATGATGTGAACCCAAAAGTGAATAGTACAATAATTAAGGTTCCTGAAAAAGGATACCTCAAAATAAAATTCTGAGGGTAATTATAATTCAGCCATTTGCCAATCCGACTGTTCATAATGAGAATGTGGTATTATGAGTATTAATAAATGACCATTATATAAAATGTTTTTCCAACACTAATATATGCTATTTCTGACTTTTTTGGCAGGTATCATTATGAAAAAATTACATAATCAGTTAGTACTGATTTTGAATAAATTGAAGGATTTATTTTATTTACAGTGCCTGTCTGACCCGGAAATTAAAAAACAACCTACATAAGGTAAAAACAAACAAAGATCAACCGGAGTGGGGGTTAATTTTATATTTTATTTCGACTTCAACTATACCTTTTATCATAGCCCAAACTGGACAATAGGTATCTTCAGACAGCTTAATCACTTTATTAAGGTCTTCCTCAGTCGTGTCATCTGATTTCAGATCAATAGTAAGATGGATTGATTTAAAACATGTAGGATGCTCTTTTCTTCTGATTCCCCTGGAATGTATTTCAAATCCTGTAATTGTCTTTCGCATCTTTCGCAAAATGGTCAGTACTGAGCTTCCAACACATGATGAGAGACTAAGAAGAAATAATTCCAGGGAAGTATAACCCAGATTATCTCCGAGCGGAGGAGTATAATCTATCGAGATCGGCTCATTTTCACCAACATGTGATATAAAATGAAGTTTATCGTTCACTAAAGTTATAGATGCGTTTAGTTCATTTGATTTGTCGGTCATATTTAATTTTTGAATTCGGTTATCTCTATTATCATAGCTAAAAATTTAAAATTGGGGCTGTTGAAAAAGTCCTTTTTAACCACAAAGGACACTAAGAAAGCACAAAGCGCACAAAGGCTAAAGTAATATGATTCAGTTCTTTGTGACCTTTGTGGTTAATGGATTTAGACTTTTTCAAAAGCCCCACAAATCTATTGAAAAGATCTACTCGTATTTCAGTGATTGCGCAGGATTGATAGTGGCAGTTTTCAGGATTCTGTAACTGATTGTAATTAAGGCAATACCAAGAGCTACTGTGAGGCCGGCAACAAAACTGAACACTCCGAGGCTTATCCTGTAATAGAAGTTTTCAAGCCATTTTTGGGCAATATAATAAATCAGAGGACACGCGATCAGCGCTGAAACAGAAACCAGAATGACGATTTCTCTTGATATTTCAACATATATTCCGGCGATGGAAGAACCCATGGCTTTTCTTACTCCTATTTCTTTGGTTCTCTGTTCAACAGTAAATGATGTGAGTCCAAATAAGCCGAGAGCAGCAATAAATATTGCCAGTATTGAAAAGACCACCGCCATTTTTGCATTTTGTTTTTCCTGGACATACATTTTTTCAAAGTCGGCATCCACAAAGTAGTATTGCAAAGGAGTATTTGCAGCATATTCTTTCCATATTTTTTCAATTTCATTTATTGTAGATGAATAATTCTTTGCCGATAACTTTACAGTAAGATATCCCCACAAAAAATTCTCATTCTGAAAACACAGAATATATGGTCCTATAGGGTTTCTGAGAGATTCAAAATTGAAATTTTCCACTACTCCTATCACTGGTATATACTTTCTTGTTCCGGGGTCGCCGGGTTGCATAAATCTTGTCTTCTCAGGTTCTTTGATTCCAAAATTCTTAACTACACTTTCATTGATAAGACATGCATCCTTATCGGTTGCAAATGACTCATTGAATGACCTGCCGGAAGCCAACTTCATTCCATACGTATCGAGATAATTATAATCCACCCAGTTTGTAACCATCAGGAATGATTCATCTTTCCTTCCTTCGAGTCCATAACCATTGTTATTATTGTTTCGTCCCGGTACTGCAGTCGAACTTGAGATATTAACAACCCCAGAAATCATTTTCACACTTTCTTTAAATGATTTCATCTTCTGACCTATTGCATCGGCCCTGTCAATAACTATCAACTGCTCTTTATTGAAGCCTACATCTTTATTCAGCATATAATTTATCTGACGGTACATTACCATTGTACAAACTATCAATAATATAGAAACAGCGAACTGAAAAACTACGAGTACGCGTCTGAGCCTGCCATTTTTAATGCTGTTCTTGACATTGCCTTTCAGTACTTCATAAGGATTGAATGATGAAAGGAAGAATGCCGGATAACTTCCTGAGAGAAAGCCGACAAAAACAGAGAATAGTAATAGAACAGGAATTGTGTACCAGTTGGTCAGAAGATTCAAAGTCAGGTTAGCCCCAAGCAGATTGTTAAAATAAGGAAGGGAAACCTTAATAAAGATCAAAGCAAGTATTAATGAAGCGAATGAGAGAATAAAAGACTCTGTAAGGAATTGAGCTATAAGCATTCCTCTGGTGGATCCTCCGATCTTTTTTATACCTACTTCCTTTGCCCTCTTTGCTGACTGCGCAGTTGAAAGGTTCATAAAGTTTATAGATGCTATCAATACAATCAATATTGCAATTGCTCCAAAGATTTTCAGATATTTCGGATCACTTGCAGCTTTAAACTCCTGTTGAATTGAAGAATCAAGATGAGCATCCTTGATGTTTTGAAGAAAAAACCTGTATTTATTGCCTTTTTTGGAAAATTCACTCAATGAAATACCCATATATTTCTCTACTTCCGGTCCTACATATTTGATAAGCAATTCCGGATACTTCGCATCTACACTTTTATAATTAGTATTCGGTTTAAGCAAAAAGTAGGTACTAAAGCTGTTGTTCAACCAGATAGGATTCTTTGCCCTTGGGTTTGTCATAAAAGAAGTAAGCATACTGGCGTCAAAATGTGAATTTGCCGGAACATCACCCATAACTCCGGTAACAATATATCGTACAGTATCCGAGCCGATTTTAATAGGTTTATCAATGGGGTTCTCATTTCCGAATATTCTTTTTGCAGTTGACTCCGATAGAACGACCCTGTATGGAGCATTAAGAAGGCTTTTTGGATCTCCTTTTAAAACGGGTATTGAAAAGAAGTCAAAAAAAGAAGAATCTGC
>Ga0182010_10000663_pt1 | contig 19460 bp, 18 predicted proteins | sample 611E1MmetaG_FD_120488 | JGI IMG/M metagenome (GOLD analysis project Ga0182010, IMG submission 120488) | Permafrost microbial communities from Stordalen Mire, Sweden - 611E1M metaG | ecosystem: Environmental > Terrestrial > Soil > Wetlands > Permafrost | place: Sweden: Stordalen | collected...
AAGGTCGACCCGTTTCCTGTTTTTGGTGTGGCGCACAGTGCGCTGCGCGGCTTCGAGAATGTGCTGCAGTCGGGAGGCATCATCGATTACCGGCATAGAACTACAGCCTCTTTAAGCACCCGATTGCGGAATTGTTTGCTCAAGTCCTGTGATGTACGCAGGTCGACCTTCCGCCCTCCGGTTAATTCCGAGAGTTCTTCTTCCATACTGCCGAGTGTCAGGAATCCGGGTGTCTTCCCGGGTTGGAATTCGACCAGCACATCGATGTCGCTTTCCGATTTGTAGTCGTCTCGTAATATTGAGCCGAAGAGAGACAAAGTCCGAATATGATTTTGCCGGCAAAAGGCTGCTAGTTTTCGCTTATCAACATGCAGACGCTGATTCAGACGATCTATTATGGATTTTGGTTTCAACGATGTCAGCGAGATCATTTGCGTCATCAGTGCTTTGATTTCATTGAACACCGGCGATTTTTGATTGGCCTGGTAATATTTTTGTTTGCCTTCGATGGTCGAAATTACAATGCCAATCTTTTCCAGCCTTGCCAGTTCACGGCTGACGTTAGTCGAGTCTTCAGCAATAAGCGCGGTTAGCTGACGCACGTAAAAATGGTTATCCGGATGGGTGAATAAGTATCCTAATACCTTTACCCGGAGCCTTGAACCGAAGATTTGTTCCAACATCTGTCTACCTCATTGTTGCAGTAATATATACTGCTAATAAAGTATTTTATACTGCAAATGGAGGAGATGTCAAGACGGGCGATATGTGAATAACTGAATATTGTTTTTAAACCAGTCACTCTCTTAGGATCAGAACATGGGTTTAGTGAACGACAGGTGAGGTATCCGCCGGAGGTGTATTCAGCATGACAATACTTGTCACTTCGCATCCGGATTGAGGCTGGTCACCTGGCGGTAAGCGTTGACGGCTTCGTCGTGTCTGCCCAAATCATCAAGGGTCATACCCAGATTTTTCCAGGCTTTTGTGAACTGCGGATCAGCCTGCACTGCGTGCTGAAAAGCCTGGGCAGCATCCTGTTTCCTTTCAATTTTAATCAACGCCATACCCCGATCGAACCAGGCTGCGGCATTCTCGGGGTCTAATTCTGTTGCCCGTACAAAAGCGCGCAATGCATCTCTGTATTTACCTGACTTAAGCAGAGCATTACCCTTATCGTGCCACGCGACCGAGTTGTTTGGATCGATCCTGATCGCGGCGTCAAATGCCTGGACACTTTCATCGAATAAGTCCATGTCCATTAGAGCGCCGCCTTTATTGCACCAGGCTCTGATGTATCCGGCATCAGAGCGCACAGCGGAATCATAGGCTTTGAGCGCCTCTTCATATCTCGTCAATGCGCGGAAAACATCACCCTTGTTGCTCCATGCCTCCGCGTCGGAAGGATCCAGCTGAGTGGCTTCATCATAGGCTTTGAGCGCCGGTTTGTATCTACCGAGTTTTTGCAGCGCGTCTCCTTTTTTAGTCCAAACTTTTCCGGCAGCCGGGTTTAGAGCCAACGCCTGGTCGAAAGCAATAATTGATTCGTCAAATTTACCCAGCAAATACAGAGCGACTCCCTTGTTGTACCAGGCATTGGGGTCATCAGGATTAATGGCGATAACTTTTTCAATCGCAATAAGGGCATTTTCCGGCTGATTCAATTTATTCAGGATAATTCCTTTATTCAGCCATGCTGCGGCAATAACCGGGTTGTTTTGAAGGGCCGTATCATAGGCGCTAACTGCCTCACCGTAGCGATCCAGGGCGTACAAAGCATCTCCTTTCCTGGCCCATGCCTCGGCTGATTGGGGAACTATTCTGATCGCCTGCTCGTAAGCCATGATAGCCTTTTCATACTCATTGGAATTAAAAAGAACCAGCCCTTTTGCCAGCCATTCATCCGCTAAAGTAGCCTGTGTCATCTTATCTCCTTATAATTTTGGGGAATAAAAATTTTAGGAACGCCTTTTAACCGGTGTCTGGCGACATGAAAGCTCCCGATCACTTATGTGTTAAACGGATATGGACCTGGTTTTGTTACAACTATTGTTGTCTCACTATACCATTTTTATACGCAATATCAAAATGAGCCAAAGGGGTCATTATTAATATCCTTTTATGACTTACGGTACCCTCCGGAAAGTTGAATAATGATGTTGTCAGAATTAAAAGGATAAAAAAGATGTATACGTCATTAGAAGAAACAAAAACAAATATCATTTCAACCGGTCATCCGGAGATCGACAAAAAACTGGGTGGGGGAGTGCCGATGGGCTCCCTGACACTCGTCGAAGGCCAATCCGACGCGGGGAAGTCGGTGCTTTGCCAGCAATTGATATGGGGTTCGCTCAAGAACGGACACAAAGTGCTGGTCTTTACGTCCGAGAATTCCGCCAGGAGTTTATTAAGCCAGATGGATAGTCTGGGTTTATTCGTTTTAGACTACATGCTGCTCGGTAATCTGAAGGTCTACAGCATGAAACCGTCAGAAATCGGGTTGAATTCAAGCAAGACATTCGAAACGATCCTGAAGACGATCGACAAAAATCGCGGTTATCAGCTGATCGTTTTAGATTCCCTGACGCCGATCATCTCCGGCACTAATGACAGTGAACTGTTAAACTATTTTGAACAATGTAAAATATTCTGCGACCAGGAAATAACGATTCTGAACGTAATTCACACCAATGCGGTGAATAATAATATTCTGATCCGTTTGCGCTCGGCCTGCGATGCGCACCTGAAGCTCACCTTAGAGAAAATCGGCGATAAACTCGTAAAAACGCTGGAGGTTGCCAAAGTGAGAGGCGCAATCGATAACACCGGCAACATTGTGACGTTTGAAGTGGAACCCGAAATCGGAATGAAGATTATGCCGCTGCGCAGGGCGTTTGCATAGAAAATATGTCTAATTTCAATAAAATAACCGGAGGAAATCAGTTTCCAGAAAATCCAGGACTTTTCGGTTGAAAGCTTCTTTGTTTTCCGCGATCAATGAATGGGAACCGCCATCGATCTCCGTTATTTTGGCATCCGGTATTAATTGAGCGATTTGTGCTGAAGAGCTTGGCTTGGTAATCCTGTCAGCGGTTCCCGTAATTACCAGAGTCGGAGAAGAAATAAGATACAGCCGATCAGCGGTGAAGTGGTTTACATCAGCTTCTTTTTGAGCGATAAGCCCAATTGTATCAGTCTTATTTTCTAATTTTGCGTGAATTGTATTTAAGATCGTAAAAACAATCCGGTTAACACTGTTGTTAAATGCCAGGCGAGTGACAGGCCCCGCCTTTCCTTTTAAGCGCAGATCTAATGCCCCGAATAACTCCGGAGTGTGTCCATTTAATAAATTGTCCTGACAACAAAAAGTCGATGCCAGTATCAGTTTATTAATCCTTTCCGGGTATTGGATTGCAAGTTCCTGAGCGATCATTCCTCCCAGAGAAAAACCGAGGATATGCGCTTTTTCTAATTTTAGAAAGTTCATCAACCCGATGACATCGTCCGCCATTATTTTTGTGGAATACGGCCCGCCAGGTTTATCTGATCTTCCGGCGCCCCGGTTATCAAATGTTATCACCCGGTAATGCCTGCTAAATGAGGGTGTTTGCAGCATCCAGTCGCACTTTGTATTTCCTAAACCGTGTATCATCACCAACGGTTCGCCCTGTCCTTCGACCTTATAACTGATGTTAATACCTTTGATTTTAACAATGGGCATCTTATGCCTCCGGTTTTTACCTGTTAGTTGTGATTTTATATCGGATACGTAATTTATCCTTGAATGGTGACCTCATAGAATTCCGTAGTGGCCGGTCCAGTGGCGAAAGGCGCCACCTTGGCAAATTGTGTCTGGTGATACTCTTTTTCATTAGCCTTCATCTCAGCTTCCGTATCCCACAGGGAAATAGTCATAACCTTGCCTGTGGCCCGGTCTGTCAAGAAGAGGTACTTTCGGGAGCCCTTCTGTTTCTTAAATGCCGGAATCACAGAATCCCGAATGATCTTGCTCACCTCATCGATCTTATCCGGTTGACCAGTTCCAAATGTTATTCTCGCGTACATTGTTTTCCTCCCCAATGGTTATTTAGAGTCTACAGGTAGTCTGAAAATTTAATTCTTTCTTATAGTATGGCTATTTCAAGCTAATTTATATTCGTCTATATCGGATCGTTCTTAGAGCCAGGATACTTCAGGTTTATTCCTTTCTATCCATTTTTTAAATTCATATTTGGGGTATCCAATGACCAGACAGCCATAGGCCTTATGATTCCTGGGAAGGCCGATCATCTGCTTGAGTGTCTTGTCCCGTTGACAGGCCATTAATACTAATCCTGAGTAAAACCCTCCTAATCCTAATGAATGGGTCATTAAAGTGGCATTTTGGACAGCTAATTGAACGCTGATATCCCCGAATATTGTTTTCTCATCAGCGTGGAATAATATCACTACCGGGGCGTTAAATAAAACATTGTCTTTGCCGTTTTTGAAATCAGCGATCATTTTTTCCATAAAGGGAACCGATTCCACAATACTGTCATATTGCTTCCCTGCTATCATTACCACCAGGGGTTTTATCAACGGATTACGTACCATATTAACTGTCCAGGACATTTGATTCGTTGTTGCTTGGGCCATTTCATTTAGTATTTTTTTATTCTCAATCACGATGTACTGTGTCGCCTGCATATTATGACCGGTTGGAGCCAGTCGTGCCGCATCGATAATCCGCTCAATCTGTTGTCTTTCAACAGGCTTATCCCGAAAGACACGAATCGATCTTCGCGCCCTTATCAGTTCTAAAACTTCTTCATTGGATGGTTGGTTTTTCTCATTAATTTGGTGTAAATAGTCCTGGGGAAATCCCGAATGGATAATCGCACCAGGGGGACAAATTGCGGAACAATGGCCGCAAGAAATACAAATGGCTAAATTGTGGACTTCAGGAACGGAACCTTCAGTCTCCTGGTTGTAAAGTCCGCAGGGGCAATCTTGAATGCACATACCGCATTTGATACATAAGTCTTCTTTAATAGTTATTGTTGGGACCATTTTAGCCTCCTGATATTGATTAAGTTTCCTACATTTATTTAATGCGTTACTACTTTATTTCGGCTTTCCCGGCATTAACCCGACTTGCTGCAGGAATGCCGCCATGTTCATGTAATAAGATTTCCGGATGATCTGACCACCCCGTAACTGGATGACCGTAGCCCCGCGTACTGAAAAGGTCTTACCTGTAGCCTTCATGCCCGGCGTACTGCTGTGGGCGAATGTCCCGGACATGATGACCTCAATCCCCATCCAGTCACCATCTCTAAAAATAGATCTAAATTCGACCTTTAAGTCGGGCATATCAACAAACATCGAGCTAAGGTAGTCGGTTACTTCTTTTTTACCGCGGTAGATAGTTCCTTGCGCCACATCATCATAAATTCCGTCATCGGTAAAAAAGGCAATAAGTTTATTTACATCGTGGGTATTCCAGGCTGATTTGTATTCATCTAAGTTATTAATCATATCCATTGCCGTAACACATCCTTCATTTTTAATTATTTATGTTTCAAGTGAGATGTATACCGGATATTTTACTGATATTTATTTGTAATTATGACCCCCTTTTTTACCTCCCTAAAACAAAAAACCGACCTATAAAAGATCGGTTTCACTATTAGCACCCTGCCATCCAAGTGCCCAATTACAGGTGGCAGTTCAAGGCTTCCTCAGATTTTGTTATGACATATTACTGGTTTCTAAGCGCAATAGACCCCCTGATCGGCAACTTTAAATGATATAAATACTATGAATATTCCTACGAACATTCATAAGTACAAAAAAGTTTAACATCGGGTTTTTAAAAAGTCAATGGGGTTTATCAAGCTTTTGTTAAGAAATTCAGAGGCGATTCATTGAAACTTACTCCTTCCAAACCAACAACATTGATACGAAATCGAGAGTGATAACATAGATTCCAGCACATTTCTTTCGTCAAGTATCTCGGTTGCGACCTGAGCTGGAATGGTTCCTTACACGCAGTTGCGGTATTTTAACAGCGGTGGTAGAATTGGCCTACCATTATACCCCGGCGGGAATAGCGAAAGCGAAAAAAGAGCGGAATAAGGAGGATTGATGGAAACACAAACTGAGAGTCACTATAAATACGAAAAATATGTGCCTGAGTATTACAACATCACGTCCAAGCTCATCGATGAAACAGTCGCGAAGGGGTTTGGGGACAAGGTACTGGTCTATTACAAAGACCAGACATACACGTACAAAGAAATGCAGAGCATGATCAACCGGGTGGGGAATGCGTTGTACATGTTAGGCGTGCACATGGAAGAAAAAGTGATGCTGGTAATGTACGATTCGCCGGAGGCAATGGCGAGTTTTTACGGAGCGATAAAAATCGGCGCGGTCCCGGTGCCGGTGAACTACATGTACACCGGCGATGACTTCCGGTATCTTCTGAATGACAGCCGGGCGCGGACTTTGATTGCCCACGAAGATTTCGTGGAAGAAATTGATGAATGGCGCGATAAGCTGCGGTACCTGGAAAATACCATCATTATCGGTAATAGAACAAAAGCTTACCAGATCGGTTTTCATGATATCGTCGATCGTTGTTCTAATAAGCTGGATGTGGCATGGACAACATACGAGGATGTCGGGATCTGGAACTATACCTCAGGCGTCACCGGCATTCCGAAAGCAGTGGTGCATTTGCAGCATGATGCTTTTACCGGTTTGGAAAATTACGCGAAAGGGATACTGGAACTGAATCAGAACGACATCCTGTTTTCGGCTTATAAGGTTTTTTCGGCATACGGCATGGGCAACAGTTTTATCTACCCGCCGGGAGTAGGCGCATCGGTGGTGCTGCTTGCAGACAAAACGAATGCGGAATCGGTACTGGCTGCAATCGATCAATACAAACCGACGGTGTTTTTCGGCGCGCCGCGGCTTTATTCCAGCATGATGGAAGTAATGAACAGCAAAAAGTATGATATTTCTTCGTTGCGGCTATGTATTTCGGCGCTTGAGCCGTTATCTAAAGAGGTTTACTTCGAATGGGAAAAGAGATTCGGCCAGCAGATACTGGACGGCATCGGCTCGACGGAACTGATGCACATTTTTATTTCTAACCGGCCAGGTGATGTGAAGCCGGGCAGTTCCGGAAAAATCGTGCCTGGTTATTATGCGAAAATTGTCGACGATAACGGTGTCGAAGTCCCGGACGGGGAAGTTGGCAATCTGTGGGTCAAAGGCGAATCGATGGCGGCGTTTTATTACGGTCAGCACGATAAGACCAAGAGCGTGATGCTGGGAGAATGGTTTAATACGAAAGACAGGTATTACCGCGATGCGGAAGGATACTATTACTATTACGGCAGAGGGGATGACATGCTGAAAGTGGGGGCCAGACAGATCTCACCGATGGAGGTTGAAGATATTCTGCGGGAACACCCGGCAGTCTCAGAAGTAGCGGTTATTGCCAAAGAGGATGAGAACGGCGTGGTAAAGCCGAAGGCCTATGTCGTATTGAAGGCAGGGTATGAACCTTCCGAAGAAATGGCAAAGGAAATTCAGAGTTACGCAAAAAAGAGCATTGCGGCTTACAAATATCCGGCGTGGGTGGAGTTTATCAATGAGCTGCCGAAGACGGCGACGGGTAAATTACAGAGGTACAAGCTGAGAGGGTAAGGGGTTTTAAAATTTCAAATACCAATAGCCAAATCCCAAATAATACCCGAATTGAAATTATTAAAGACAACTCTCTCCTGACCTGAGGCTGTCCGAAATCACCTGGATTGTCGGGTCAAGCCCGGTAATGACAATACATAATATTAGCTTCCTGTGAAACAGGAAGCTAATATTTACTAATATAATTTCGGACATGATCGCGATTAGTCCCACACGTCTATCTGTTTCCAAAAGTAAGTGCGGGAGAAAGCTATATTAATATTTTTAACAGTATACGTTTACGGGGTCATGGATACTTTGATGGAGTTTTCGAGGTGGTTTTCGGCAGTATCAATGGCCTTTTTCCAATCCTTCAGGGGGAAGTTGTGGGTGACGATCTTATCAGTTTTAACCAGACCTTCCGCGAGGTATTTAATGGCCATCGGATAAGCGTAAGCTCCCAGGTGGCCGCCGTAAATTTCCAATTCTTTGATATCGCTGATGATACTCCAATCGAGGCTGGTCTTTTCGGCAAAAACACCGAATTCCATTAACCGGCCGCCGCGGCGCAGCATATCGACGGCCTGGACAACGGCTTTCGGGCTGCCGCTGGCTTCCAGTACGACGTCGCAACCAATGCCGCCGGTGACTGATTTAACTTTGGCAACAACATCTTCCTTCATCGGGTTGATGCATAGATCGGCGCCGGTTTCTTTGGCAATAGCCAGCCGGTGTTCGTCAGTGTCGACGGCAATCAGCTGCATGGGATTTTTCAACCTGGCAGCCTGCAGCATGAGCAGGCCGATCGGGCCGCAGCCGGTTAACACGGCGGTATCGCCGAGCTGGATGTTGGCGCGTTCGACGCCGTGAATCCCGCAACCGAGGGGCTCGATAGTGACAGCGGCTCCCCAGGGGATGTGATTCGGGACTTTCCAGATGATGGATCCTTTGGGATATTTCATATATTCTGCCCAACCGCCGTTCGGGCCGGAGACGCCGGTAATGGCATGCACATCGCAGAGATTGTATCTGCCGCGTTTGCAGAAATAGCATTCGTTGCACGGGATAATAATTTCCATGATGGCTTTATCGCCGATTTTGAGACCGTATTTTTCTTTAGAACCCTTACCGAGTTCGACGACTTCACCGATAAACTCATGGCCGGCGACGATAGGAGCATGGTCATAGACCGTCTGGCTGAAATAGGCATTGCCGTGATAAATTTTAGGATCGGCAGCGCAGATACCAACCCGGCCGATTTTGACGACTATTTCTTCCTCACCGGCTTGCGGGTCGGGAACATCTTCATAGCGGAAATCACCTTTTCCATGGACAACAACAGCTTTCATTCTTTACCTCTTTATTTTGATTAGTTGTTAGATTTTTTCTTTGATTTAGTTTTTGATTTTGAATCATTTTCCATTGGGTGGGAACGGCGCCAGTACCACCAGAACACCAGAATCAACAGTACAGTGATGACGGCAGCCGCGATCAAAGAATATTCACGCAGCCGGTGGAGGGTGGTAACGCCCATGAAATCGGAGGGGCGTTTGACCAGATTAAAAAGCGGCTTAACGATAGCGGGCGGGCCGGACAACGTCCAGGTGGGAACAAGCAAAACGATCAACCAACCGGCCAATGCTAATAACAGTAAAATAACGAGTAAAGCAATCATTAGAGTCCTCTAGTCCGGGCTTCACCGGCATAAAAAGTATTGCGACAATGGCAATTTTATCACTGATGCTGAGTTGGACGCAACAACAATCAACCGAAAATACTCAATACTCAAGTATCAATAATCAACAAAAATACTAAATTCCGGAAGTTATCGAAACTCTTGTAAATAAATTCAAAAGAATAAATTGTAAAAGCTTTTTAGATTTTACTGGAAAGGAGCACTTTTTCTTTGGTCAGGTAACGGGAAAGGATGTAGGAAACAATCCCGCAAACGACGATCACTGCCAGAAAGATCAAGGCAAAAGAGATACCCAGTCCACTCAGTAGGTTCACGCCGAATAGCAGCACGAAAAAGACACCGGAGAAGACAAAATTGCCGATCCTGGGATTAGTAACGACTAACTGAATGTAAGTCACGATGGTAACAATGGAAAACAGCATTGCCGGGACAATCAGCAGAGTGGAAACAATTGCCCAGATCTCGGGGACGATGAAAGTGCCTGTCTTGGGCATAACGAACCAGAATTCCATAACAAGGAAGCTTAAGACAGCAATGGTGATACCGACCAGAAGACTGGGTAAAGTGACAGCAAGTGATTTTCCCAGCCAGATCTGGTTGATGCTGACCGGGGTGGCCATCAGGGATTCGATATTGCGCTTGGCTTTATCGACGATAACCGAATAATTGGCAAAGACGGAACAGACAAAAATGGAATACATCATCGGCAGGATATAGGCCAAACTGTTCAGGAAAATCCTGCTGTAGGTGATCGCCTGCTCTTTATCATAGTGTTTAACCGTATCGGAATAACTGGCAATATAGGTGAAAGTAAGGACAATCATGATCAAAATAACGAAATAGGTACTGCGGCTGCGAAACGCTTCGAGGATATCTTTTTTGGCAATAATCCAAATTTTGTTGTTCATGCTATTTCTGCTCCGATTCTTTGACGATCGCGGTATACATATCCTCCAGCGAGGCTTCCTGTTTCTTGACCTGTTCGATCTTTACGCCTCTGGTGGCAAATAATGTGACGATAGTGGAGACATCTACGGTTTTGCCGATGTTTAAGATTAATATACCGTCTTTTTGCTCGCGCACGCTGACGTCCGGCATGGTTTGCAATTCAACCAAGATAGTCTGAGGCACAGCTTCTGCGGTTTCGATGAGGAGACCGCCCTGTCCCATTTCGCGTTTAAATTGTTCAAGTTCGCCGTAAAGACGGATCTGCCCTTTATGGATGAGCGCGATGCGGTTGCAGATACGCTGGACTTCGTCCAGATTGTGCGAGCTTAACAGAATGGTTTTCTTTTCCTTGTGGATCATATCCAGCATCAACTGGCGGATTTCGATCTGGCCGGTCGGATCAACGCCGGCGTTGGGTTCATCCAGGACCAGCACTTCCGGGTCGGGGGCCATCGCCCGGGCGAGGGCTAAGCGCTGGCGCATGCCTTTGGAATATGTTGCCACCTTGTCTTTGCCTCTTTCTGCCAGCCCGACCTGTTTTAATACTTTATCTACTTTTTGTGAGGGCTGGGGAATATCATAGAGTCGGGCATAATATAACAAATTATCATAAGCGCTGAGGTTGTCATAAAGGCCGTCCGCTTCCAGCACGAAGCCGATTTTCTGGCGGACATTGTTCACCTGAACGTCCTGACCTAAAAGCGAGACCTTCCCGGAGGTGGCAGTCAGCAATCCGAGGATAATGCGGATGGTAGTAGTTTTACCGGCGCCATTCGGCCCCAGGTAGCCGAAAATATCGCCCTGTTTGACCGCCATGGTGACATCTTTCAGAATTTGCCGTTTGCCCAGCTCTTTATTAACATGCTCCAGACTGATAATATCGTACATAAAAGTCGTTTCCTTTTAGAGCTTCCTCGTTTAATCATACATTATTTACATGTTAATTTAACAGCTCTCAGAATGAAACAATAGTAATGAGAAGAACGTCGGGACGGGAGTAACGAGATGTGAGATTACAGCTGGAACGATAGATCTGACAGCGTTCATGTTCTATTCATATTGCTTCCGTATAATTACTTTAGTAGTAAGAGAGGAAGGGAATTATTGGGGGGTAAAAGATATGAAAATCAAAACTAAAAATATAATGCTGTTTTCTTCAGGCCTAGTCGTAACGGCAGTATTAGCCGTGGTTGCTGCCGGGTGTTCATCAGCGTCTTCAACGGTGACTTCAAATACAGTGCAGGCAACTACGCAGGCAACAGTTACCACAACCACCACACAATCTCAATCATTCCAGCGCCGCGGCGCAAACGGGACCATAGCAGCGGTGAATGGCAATATTTTGACAGTGACGACGACCCAGGGACAGGTAACGGTTAATGTTAATTCCAGTACGACTATCGATAAAACTGTGGCCGGCGCTGTCAGCGACCTCAGTCAAGGACAATTTGTGACCGTGGGGGGAGCGGCGGATAGTACCGGTAGCATCAGCGCAACTGAGATTATGATACAGCAGGGACAGCCGCCAGTATTGACGTCACCACGAAGCGGGGGAAGTACTACCAGGCCGAGCGGTAGTTTTCCCGGAGGAGGCACAGGCATCGGGCGGCAGATGACGATAGGCACGATTAGCGGGATCAACGGCAGCAGTTTTATCGTCAAGACCGCGCAAAGTCAGGTTACAGTAAATACTTCCGGGAATACGGTGATTCAAAAGACGGTAAGCGGGACAATCGCGGATCTGCAGACAGGTGTTTTTATCAGTGTTACCGGGCCAACGGACAGCAATGGAAGTGTTACTGCGAACTCAATATCGATCCGTCCGGCGGGGCAGGGTTTCCCGGGTTCTCTGAATAATAATACCCCGAGTTAAAATTATCGTGGAATTCATAGTCCATTAATGGTGTATTCATTTATTAGTGCTATAATGATTTCAATCAAGTAGAAATAATTCGGAATTCCGAATAATAATAATAGAGGAGGGGGATAATAAGATGTCAAAAAAACTAAAGATTATTATCGCAGTGGCGGTGGCAGTGGTGGTGATCGCAGTGGGTGGCGCCAGCATCATCCTGGCAGATAATAGCACGACAACGACAACAACTACGACCACAACAGTGCCTAGCAACAATTTATTCGCGAAGGCTGCGACGATTTTGGGTGTGTCAGAACAGAATATGACTGATGCCTTCAAAAAAGCGAGTACTGCAATAGAGCAGCAAAAGATCACGCAAGCCTTGGCGCAGGCTGTAACCAAAGGAACGATTTCCCAGGCCGAATCTGATGCAATCACTAAATGGTTAGCTGCAAAACCGGCAGCTGCCGATAAAGCCACTATGAATACATGGCAAAGCAGCCAGCCGAAACTGGCGAATCCGGATGCATTACGAGGAATATTGGGATTCGGCGGCAGAATGATGGGACCGATGGGTGCGGATGTTAATAACACCGATTTAATGACGCAAGCAGCGGCGGCACTCAGCACGGCTTCGGGAAAAACGATCACCGCAGATGCGCTAAAAGCAGCGCTGACTCAGGCCGGGTCACAGATGAAAGCGGATGCAATCAAGCAATTCCTGGCGAATGGGGTAAAAAATGGAAAACTGACCCAGGATGAAGCAAACAGTATCCAGTCATGGTGGGACAGCAGACCATCAGCATTAGATAAAGTTGCGCCAAACGGCGGATTTTGTATGCCCGGTATGGGAAGAGGCGGCATGATGCCCGGGTTCGGCGGCGGGATGCCGGGTAGAGGGTTTAAGGGCGGCAAAACTCCTCCGACCCCAACAACGACAAAAACAGCAAGTTAATCAATAAATCAACATCAACCACAGATAGAGAACGAAGCGGCGCTGATAATACGGAGCCGCTTCGTTCTTTTTCAAAGCATTATATAAAAAATGGAGTAGCTATTTTGGGGTCAGGCATTAGAAAATCCCTCTTAATCTGAGTTTGTCCGAAATTCCCTGGATTGTCCGGTCAAGCCCGACAATGACAAAAACAAATTGTCATTCCCGACCTGATCGTCATCGATCCCACCCTTCTACCAATTTCCAAAAGGAAGCGCGGGAGGAATCCATAAATATTTCTTTCCAAAGCTGTTCTCGGACAGCCTCAGATAGTTCTCTCGTTCTTTCCTCACGTCAAGTATCGGGAGGAATGCCAGCCGAGCGGGACTAGTTCAGAAGATATATCCAGTGCTATTGTAATTAGCTTATCAAGTATATAAAATGCATGTAATCCATGTTGGGGTACTATGCCGAGGAGGAAACTTTAACTTGAAAAGAAACATTGTTTGGCTGGGGGTATCAGGCCTGCTGCTGATAACAACTATATGCAGTAGTTGTAACACCACTACGATTGCGACAACAACTAAATCGACGACAACAACAATGACTTCTATTGCCAGAGCTTCAACGACCACCGCAACCACCTCAAAAACCACATCGACCTCGCCGGTTAGCACGACTACACAAACTTCTACAACAACGACCAGAAAACCGCAACCATTGGAGTTTATCGGGCACGGCTATACTGATTATGGCAGCTGGACGTCAGATGTCATCGTCAGCGACAACCAGTGGCAGTCCGGCCAGGCGTTGAATATCCAATCGTCTTTAACGGTTTTACAAAGTCACATCGACGGACTGACTAAAGGGACGGCAAAAGTTGATGGCTTCTGCCTGTTGATCACTGCCGAGCGGACATTCGATGCCGGCGGTGTGCTGCGTTTGCCCAGCGATGAACGGATGTCCAGTTTGTTGACACCAACGGGATTAGCGATCGAGGGTGGGGTACAGGGAGCGGTGACGAACCGTTTTGGTTATGATTTTCGCACACCGGTCGATGAATTTGCGACCATCCCGTTATCCAGTGCACAGAAGAACGGTAATCAGGTACAGGTCTTTTTCAACGTAGCAACAACGTTACCGAAAGACCTGCCGCCCGGGATTTACAGACTGAGGTTTGATTATGGTGTTACGTACGGCAAATCCAACTACAGCCTCAATGGGGAAACATTTGCGAGCCGTCCTGCAACTGTGACTACAGGCTTCCAGCAGACGGAATCCGACTTTTATTCCCCGCCGATACGCGCCAGCGGCACTTATGTTACAGGGCAGCAAATCGACGCAACTCAAATTCAGCCGCGAATTCCGTGGGTGATCCTGGCCAATTATGCTTCCAACGGTTATTACGGAGCAGTCGCCGACGAAGATAAAAGCACCTTCGCGCTTTCCGGCCGCAATCTTATTCCGGATGATGTTATACTGCCGCTCTATGCGGGTGATAATAAAACCAAATTATCCTATTCACTGGAGCCGCAATTCCCCGAAGATACCATTGACGCGAATTCCAATATTCCCTGGGCTTTTAATTCCGGAGAAATATCGATCCAGGTCACCGGTCCAGACGGCAAAACGGCCGATCTCGGCACGCAGCATTTTGTCGGTAACGCAGGACAATGGCCCACTACAAAAATGAGCACCATCACTGCCTGGAAACCGGCTGCTTACGGGTATTACACGGTGAAAGAGACCGGCTGGATCAATGACATCTGGGGGAACCGTTACGAGGGCGGCGGCACCTACCACTTCTGGATTGCCAAGCGGATGACTTTGGCCACTGCGACTTTCCAGGGACAGGCATATCCGGTAGGTACCAAATACGGTAAGGATATTGCCTTCGACCCGGCAGTTCCGGCCACGGTTAAAGTAACCGCGACGCTGTTTCCGAATTCCGATGCGACCAAAGCTAAATCAATTACCTACAGCGGCACGGCTTCCCCCGGCGGTATTTACGGGGCGGCACAAGGAATGCAGCCGTTTCTTTTGGATTCACCCGGCGAGTACTGCGCGCATATTCTGGCGCAATATACCGACCAGGAAGGGCACCTCTGGGTTGAATCAATGACGCATGCCGGTGTGGTTTATCCTACCGATACTACAATCGCCGCACACGGTAAAAAGTTAACTGACAGTAAAGGCAAACTGGTAGATGAGGGCGATACCAACACCGAGGGCTATGTCGATACTCAGGATATCAGCCATCTGCAACACATCAATTATCCTTATCAGGTTGGGGATGTGCTGCTGATTGCCGCCGACCACCAGGGAACGGATAAGGTTGAGCCGGTTTTAACTTATAGTGATATCAATAACCCGGCTCCTTATGATCCCAGATTGCAGACGATCGGGCAAACAAATATCAAGCTGCAAACATCCAACGGCTACTCTCCGCACCTGTTCCCGGAATATATCACCGACTGGAATTACTATTACGGAGCTGCGCCCAGACCGGGTTTTATGGGGCGGTTCATTGTGGGGGAGAATGGGACCCGGGCTCCTTACTGGCCGGTCAGTCCCAATGCCTTCGGCGGGCAGGTAAATGCCTCCAGCAACGGCGATACGGCAGGAACGATCTACCGTTTGATCGGCGGCGTGGTACTGCGAAAGCAAAATACAACTCCGGTTTATGCCGGATACATGGCAAACGCCTTTATCATGACTGCCGGCACCAATGATAACCGCGTCATTACCGCCGGTTCGCAAGATTTATTAGGCTCCGATAATACGAAATCCCGGCTGTTCCTGGTAAGCACACGTCCGGGGATGATCTATGAAACGGGTACAGGCTTTACACCTACCGCGCAAATCGACCCGATCTTACCGGCCACAGTGACCTATACTTTGACTTATCCGGACGGAAGGGTGGTAACTACGACCGGACAGGGCGATAGTTTTGGCAATTTCGCCGGCAAGGATAAATGGATTCTGGATATACCGGGAATCTACCATTATAATGTGTCGGCGGATTGGCAGGGTTACAAGGGTTACATGCCCGGACTGCCGAAAGACGGCGGAAATTTCTATGTTATCGAAAAGGATAAACCGGCAGGCGCGGTCAATCTGAAATTGAATCTGCCCGAGCAATCCAGTTTTGCGGCTGCGGGAACACTGACGATTACCGGTACTTCTACTGCCAGTTCGGTCAGTTATGCGGCTTTGACACCGGGCGCCGTGCTGGACGGGGGGACATTAACCGTAACCGGCGGTAAATTCAGCTACACATTTGATCCGGCGGCACTGGCAGCTAAAATTCCGATTTATAATGTCATAAATGTGGCGACCGGTAAACCGGAAATCCAGGATGTGGTACAGTTGACGTTTTTCTCGACGGAAAATGTGCCGGGCGGGGGAGTCTATCATTCCGCGGTGCGCGTAATTATCAGGGGGACGGCTGTATTGTACGTATATTAACCGGAATTATATTTAAACGATACAAATAAGAAAAGGGGTCACTTTAAATTGAAGTGCCTCCTTTTTTATATCTGAAAAATATATTGTAACAAAAAGAAACGCTGCTCCGTTGTATATTTAGACGGCCTTCACAGGGAGAAACAACCGGATGAAGAAAATAATCAGCGCGGCGGCGGTATCAGTATTATTGATCATGTTTTTAACCGGTTGCGCGCAAGGAACAACAGCAGTAATTACCGACACTGCTGTAACTCCAGCGTCACAAAACAGTACCGGAGATACTTTTCAAACAGGTTTACCTTTACGTGTTACCGCACCGGCGGATGCTTCAACAATAAACGGGGACAGCGTTACCGTTCAGGGAAAGACTGCTCCGGGCGCTGCGGTTGATATTAACAACAACGCGGGTATTGCCGACGCGGACGGTAATTTCAGCATCACTATCACCCTGGAAGAGGGACCGAATGCCATCGATGTCATTGCTACAGACGAGAATAGTAAACAGGGTGAAGTTTTATTAATGGTAAACGCCGCAAGCGGTTCATAAATATTAAATACTAATTTCTTAACCAAAAAAATTAAATAAAAGGAGAAAAAATGTTAAGAAAAAATCTTATTAAAATTGGAATCCCATTAGCAGCGGTTGCCGCTTTGGCAGGGGGTATGGTAATGCCGGTATCGGCGGCCAGCACCACGACCACTACCGCTACGACTCCGGCAACAGCGGCACTGCATACTGTGCAGGGCACAGTCACGGCGATTTCCGGCACAACCTCATTCACGATTCAGGATGCCAATAAAACATCGGTTACGGTGAATGTGGGAACAAACACTAAATACTACATGGTGTCTATCGGCAGGGTGCAGGCAGATATTACCGGCATGGTCACAAAAGACAGAAAGCAGGACAACGGCAAACAATCCGTGACTGGCGCGATGAACGAACTCCACATCCCGGCTAACTGGAAGGATAACCTGGATTGGCTGGAAACGTTTAAAAACACAGCCAAATTTACAGATATCGCGGTTGGCGACAGAATCGTTGCCAGAGTAGACAATAATAATCTGGCGGCGCAGGTATTGATCGTCAAAGGGCAAACCATCAAGGAAGCTAAAGGCATTATTACGATCAGTGGTAATACGCTTACCGTGGCTACATCTCCCACTACCACGATTTCTTTAACCTGGGGAAGTAATACCGAGTTTATTATGAAGGGTGTTATCACCGCGCCGAGCGGTACTTACGGTGCGGTAACATACAATTCCACAACAAATACAGCCGATTTAGTGAATTTTACAGTCAAAGCCCCCACTTCTCCCACTACAACTACGACTACTCACTAATAATCATAAAAAAGGAATGTGTAAGCTTTAAAAAGGAGGGGGCTTGTTATGAAGTGACCCCCCAAGCCTCCTCCTTTTTTTGTTAACAATCAGGAAACTATTTTCACTACGCGGAAATAGAAAGAATCAATTGAAGATGAAAATATTTTCATTATATGACTGTACAAAAAACCTGGTCTGTTTTATAATAAATCAGTTGTAGGTAATTTTAAATATCATGTGGGAATAACAATTTAATATGAATTGAAATTTCCGCAGGTGATTACCGGGTAATCTTCGAAATATGGCGATTTTAAAAAAATTAAAAAGTAAACTCAATAATAGAAAATTTTTTATTGCTACTCTGGCATTGGTGTTAGTAGTTTCTATCGTTACCGGTTTGGTCTATATTTTAGAGGTCCCGCCGGTAATGGCGCAATCGTCGGTAAATTCATTACCGGAATTGGCCGCCCCGCAGCGCAACCAGAAAATATTGATCTTCTCGCCGCATCCCGACGATGAAACAATCGCGGTCGGTGGTTACATCGCCCAGGCAATACAGGCAGGCGCAGATGTGCGGATAGCCATGGTAACCGACGGCGATTTCCACCATAACGGGCAGGAGCGATATACCGAGTTTAAAAAAGCGACGGCAATGCTGGGCGTGGCCGATGACCACATTACTTTTCTTGGCTTTCCCGACGCAAAACTCGACAAAACGCAGGAAACAATCCTCGCAGACGCTTTAAAAGCACAGATTGCACAGGATAATCCCGACATTGTGATTTGCCCTTATCCGGGGGATGATAACCCGGACCACGCCGTGATCGGCAAGGCTGTGGAAGGATTATTGAAAGACGATCCGCATAAGCGGACAGTTTACGAATACCTGGTGCATTATGAACTGCTCTGGCCGCGACCGAGAGAGTACGCTCCTAATTATCATCTTTTGCCGCCGAAAAAGCTGATGACTCCTGAAACCAAATGGGAGACATTTCCGTTATCCCAAACCAACGAGAATTTAAAGTCAACTGCTCTGCATGTTTACAAGAGTCAGCTCGCAAATACATGGTTGAACGGGTTACTGCTTTCCTCGATCCGGAAGAATGAACTGCTGATAATACCACAAAATATTTACAGCAAACCATAAGTCCCCGAAGGTAACGAAATACGAAATAAACGCCGTGTTCCAAATTCCAAATTCAAAATTGAATAAACTAAAATATTCCGGCATTTGCTCCTTTCCATTTCTTAGCTAAATCCCTCCTGACCTCCCTTTGTATACTTACTTCGTAAAGCACTTTTTTGAATTAATCAGGGTTCCTGCATTTGCTCTATGCAGACTCAAAACGACAGATAATACCCCCAAACAGGGGCGCCTGTGTCCCGATGGGTATGCCTTTTCGGTATTAGATGTTCAATATCACCGAAATATAACCGTAATCCAGAATTAACAGCCCCGTAACGCATTGATAACTTGTTGGAAACATCTTCTCCTTAAACTGAAACTATAAGTTATTGCACAATGAACAGTCCTTGGATTCCGATAGCAG